>UMAL01050559.1_pt1 | contig 54147 bp, 48 predicted proteins | sample 1963691 | NCBI WGS metagenome assembly UMAL01 (sample SAMEA4835914, study PRJEB28245) | human gut metagenome | biome: gut microbiome; material: fecal sample | place: Denmark | collected 2008
AAGAATATGAGATTTCAGGGGCAGACAGGATGTTTGTGGAGAGGGCTTCAAAGATTTTAGAGCCATACGAAGGAGAATCTGAAGATGAGAAATAGTACAATGGAATATAAAGTAAATCAAGCCTATGAAGAACTAAAGCGTTTAATACAGTGGAATCCGAATAGTGAAGAAAAATTTTTACAGAAAATGGTATGTTTATTGTTACCTGGACAAAGAAAATGTTGGCCAGAGGCTATCCGTGATTTGAGGCAATCTTTTGAAGCTGAGCAGTGGATGATATTTGTTGAAAAATACAGAGGAAAACTGGAATGGCTGAATAGCATATCTTTGGCAGAACTACAAAGAAAGATAGGAGAAATTTTTTTTGTTGATCATTACAAGATGATAGCAGATCAATTCCTATATAAAAAGGATTTTGAAACTTCCTTATTTTTGAGAATTGCAATGGAAACAGGGATAAGAAGTGCAGATATTCCATGTATAGAATGGTCCTGTATGCATGGAAAAACTATTATTTTGGAAGAAACCAAAAGAGGAGATTTGTACAAAAAACTTAATGGAACGTTCCCTAAGATTTCGGCTCAGTCGTTGCGGATTATGAAGTTATTATATAGGAAGCAAGGAAAAATATTTACAAAATCAAAAGAGTACTATGTTCGCAAACTTTCATGTGCATGGGGAATTCCTGGGTTTCATATCCATAGCTTTCGGAATTATAGGAGAAAGATAGAGAGAGGAATTTCAGCAGGGGTACAAGTTCCAAGGATAATTCCATTATAAAGAACGTGTTAGATAAGAAAAATTTATAGGATGTTATTGGAGCTGATTATGTAGATGGTAAATAAAGGTAGCATTTCGGCAGTAAATTGCGATTACTGCCGAAATGCTACGATAAGGTGGTGAAAAATATGGGGTGAATAAATTGTTGGATGAAGGAAGAAAGAATTACTCATGTAGGAAGAAACGCATACTGTAGCTTTCAGTAGTATTGCATCTCGTGGAAAGGCAGGTGCGAAGGAATATCCGCTTTATGTAAAAGGGATTCGTGATCTATGGGGGAACATTTATGCAGAAAACTACAGCACGGAAACTGCTGCTGTGAGAGTCATGGTTGCCAGAATGTAAAGGGCGTTATATGGACATAAAAAGAGCCGACCAAAAACTGGGCGGCTCGAAGTATTTGTGGTTGTTTATGCTTTCTTAGGCATAGGGATGTCAACATTTCTTAGTGTTTCAATTAAGGATAGGATTGCATCTGAGTTTTTCTGAAATTGTGTTTGAAAATTTTCTGTAATATCATAGTTCAGATACAGAGTTATCAAAATAGCATTCCATATTGAAATCATGGTCTTTTCCGATAGGTGCTCCTCCAGAAAGCGTAGATGCTTGCAGAGTGTTGCCTGCGTTTTTGTCCAGGTAAAGAAATAGTCATCTTTTAGTGGAATGTTGAAATCATGAAACCATTCTCGAACTGTATGTATTTCCAATCCGTCTCCGCATTCCGGATTATTAAAGATATATCCAACAGACATTTCTTCCGGATTTTCCGGAAAATTACTATCGGCAGGAAGGGAAAGATACCGGCCAATTGGAAACATGGCACAGACTGTCGGTTTTACATCGTGTACCAAACATTTTCGATCTTTTAATAGCGGGCAACGTTTCACACTTCCTTGTGGTTTCAGGCGTACTACGGGGAAACGGGAGTTAGATCCAATATAGGTTTCACAATATTGTTCCAAGGCATTCTCTGGTGTAATCTGAAATTTTTTTGCTATGTTAAACAGATCTTTCGGGGATAAGAGGATATCATCTCGGTGGATGCAACATTTTCCGCATTGAGTACAGTGAAATACAAATGTATCATCGAGACCGATTTCTTCATATCCTAATTGTTCTTTTATTTCTTTTATTGAATTCATATTATTGTCCTCCTAAATAAAAAAGAGACCACTTGGGAAGTAGTCTCTTCGTAAACATAAACTTAATTAAATTTGTATTGTTCCAGTAAATAAATAGGCAGTGTTTCTGTTTTACCGTCTATACCACCTTTGGTTGCGCCCTTTAAATAAAGAAGCTTATCTGCTTTTCCTTGTGCCAGGGCTTTCTGGGCAGTGGAAGCAGTACCTTTTCCAGCTTTAACTTCTATTAAATAGCGGGTGGAAGAGGATAGGCTTTGTGCTACAAAGTCAATTTCTCCGCCACGGTAGGTAGCAAAAGCAGGGGTTTCAAAGGAAATTTCCTGTGGAAAATCCTGGCGTTTCTTCAGGTTGATATAGACATAATTTTCATTTAATGTGCCTGCAAGTACACGGGAATCGGTACCGGTACGTGTCAGATAATAGTTTGCCAGCCCCATATCCATGAAGTAGCAGCGGCTTGCGGACTTAAAATCCAGAATATCCATTTCTGTTATTTTGGCACAGAATCCGATGATTCCGGAAAAGTATAGCCAGCTAATGGCACGGTTGCAGGTAGCCTTTGAAATATTGCTGGAGTAGTCTTTGGTTACCAGTTTTTGCAATTCTTCACTGATGCTGTCTTCTGAAAATCCTTTCTTTTCACGATTTAAAATACGGCAGATGGAAAAGAAAATATGGGTAAACACTTTGGTATCTAAAATATCCGTAAAATAGCGAATGGATTCATTGGTAAAGGTATCAATGATTTTTACAAGTTCGCCTTGTGCTTTTACTATGCTTCGGTTTGCCAGATAGTTTTCTACTACTTTAGGATAGCCACCAACCTGGCAGTACAGCTCATAGGCTTCCTTTAAGCAACCATAGACCTCTGCCCTAGAAGGAACAAAAGGTATTTTTTTATAATCTTCATACAGGCTTTGGTCATAGGCCATCAAAAATTCCTCAAAAGAAAGTGTGTAGATGGTAAGCTTAGTGACATCTCCACTAGAATAACGGAATTCCGGATCATAAATCCGTCCGAGATAGCTTCCAGTGATGATGAAATGGGCTTTAAAGTGACGTGTAAACTCCCGGATACGGTTATAAATTTCGGAAGACTCCTGGATTTCGTCAATAATGATGACGGTATCTTCAGAATCAATAAAGTCCGGTTCATATAACTGGAAGGCATCGTGGAGAGGATGCTCCCGCCGTTTTGTTCCAGGTGTCCAGTCGGTTGCCTGTTTATAACATTCCATAAACTGTTTGCCGCTTAATTCAAACAGGTTAATATAAATTTTGTGTTTGTAGTTTTCGTCAGCGAATTTCTGTATCAGGTAGGTTTTTCCAACCTGACGGGCTCCACCGACTTCCAGGGTACTATGACCTCCTTCATTTTTCCAATCCAGAAGACGGTCATAGACAAAACGCTTCAGATACATAAGCACAAATCCTTTCTTTAAAATCTATCTTTCATTATAGCAAAATATTTGCAGTTCATACAGTGCAAAATTGGATAAATTATGTTTTAACATTCAAATTGAAGCTTTGCACGTATATCCATAAGAATTTTGCCAAGATGATTTTCGCCATGACCATTTACAGAACCCCAAAAGTAATCTCCCCAGTTGTTTCCTTCAACAAGGTGACAATTCCCAGTAGCAAGTAATGCTTTACATAGGGTAGGATTCTGCATGAATTTGCACATACAAATTTCATACATGTACATAAGCTTTACACTTTCCCAGTCTGAACGTAGCTGCACTTCTCTTCCCAGTTTTTTTGCATCTTTTGGATTCCTTAATTTGGTAAATTGAAGCTGTTCTTTAGGGGAAATGGTCTTTTGTGCCTGGAAAGCAGCCTCATTATTTGCATACCAGTAGCCCCGGTAATATATCCGGGAAGGATAGAAGTTACTAAGAAAAGCGTATGCTCCATGAAAGTGGTCAATTGTTTGCTGGTAATGATTCGAATAGGTATTAATATACATGTAATCCCTTCTTTCTTATACAAAAAAGGAACCGCTTATGGTAAGCAGTTCCTTCTTAAACATATTTTTTTGTTTGTTATTTGTTTATTTGTGCTTCTTCTTGTTCTTCGTAATAGCGGTCTGCAATATAGCCGGCAGATTCCGCCCAAAGAGTATTTTCTGTATTTTGTAGGGCCTTGTAAGTTTTTGAATGATAAAATTTGCCCATGGCATCCGGAAAGGAAAGATTACTCTTTTCCATAATAATATCGACAACATCCCGGATTTGAATATACAGATTCATTGAAATATCTTTTCCGTTAAAAAAATATTTACCTTCCATGTTTTACACATCCTTTCGAGATTCCAATACCAGATGTTCAAGAGCAAGTGGGGTGTGAAAGGAAACCTGATTATTAACCTTATTATACCGAAGCCTTGTAACCGCTTCATCCACGCTCAAGATACCGGACAAATAAAGTTGTACAGTTTCCATGGTATTATCATCCGCAACAGGCCCAATTACAACATCATAGTGATGCTGGATATCGCCGACAGTACGGTTGAGTTTGACAAACTCCAACCATTCCTTGTCCAAGGTGGCAAAATGTTTGATTTTTAGTTCCTCGGATTGCTGGAAGATATACCGATACACATATTTGCCGCCAGTATGAGTACGCAAGTACAGGCGGTTCGCCCATTCATTTGCCTGCTGTTCGAGAACTGTGCAATAAAATCCACGACCAAAATCACGACGGTTATGTGATTTGTTCAAATCGATTTTATCAAATGCAATATTGGAGCCATGGAAAAGAACAAGCGTGGGCGTATCTTCTTCTATAATATCTTCTACATATTGAAAAGTATCATGAATATCTAATTGGTGCAACGTTTCGTGTTGTACCAGTATTTTTTCAAATACTTGATGTTTGTAGAATATATTAAAGGCATCGTCTTCCGATAGTTGGTGCTTTTTAGCATAATATTCCAGTGCTTCAATTGATAGCATCTCTATATCTGATTGAATACTCATATACGTTATCCCTCCATTTGCTTTCATTATATCAAAAAAGAAGGTGCTTTCCAACGGTAAAATAATTATAAATAAAAAGTCGCAAAAGATGTTTGAAATGGGGTATTCACCCCATTTCACTATCCCCATACTTCGCCCATGATTTCCACAAGAAAATCATCTAACGGAAAATTGGGAGGAAGTAATTCACCAAACGTTTCTTGAATTTCTTGGATAACTTCTGTATAAGAAGAATACGCCTGTGAAAATAATTGGGAAGAATTTTTAAGTTCGATGATATAAAATTCTTCTCCTGGATTTAAGTCCAGCTCTTCCTGATCCTTGATCCGCCATACTGTCAAAGACTCGGCATTGCCATAACGGTAGCCATCATGTTTCTCACAAAGATATTCCTGAAAGGCAAAGAGTGATTCTGCATCAGAAAACTCTTTGTATAAATCAGGAAAAACTTCTTCTGTATATCGAAGAATAAGATTAGCAGCCTCTTCTGTAATAAGAAACCCATAGATATGAAAAACAGATGTAATGATACTCATAGATTTCTCCTTACGCAATCATTTCAAGAAACTCATCTTCAGACAATATTTTAATACCGAGAGCCTGAGCTTTTGTTAATTTACTTCCGGCTTTTTCCCCACAAATCAGATAATCTGTCTTTTTTGTGACAGAACTGCCTGCTTTTGCTCCAAGCTCAATGATCTTGGAGTTGATTTCATCCCTTGTAAAATGAGCAAGTTTTCCTGTTGCAACGATAGTACATCCTGTAAATACATTTTCTTTCATCATAGTGTTCATTTCCTTTCTTTCTTCAAATATAAGTTCTTTTTGGAGTTCGTGCCAGAGAATTAGATTGTTTTCATCAGAGAACCAGTCATGGATATTCTGATTCAGGGTATCACCAAAGTCATCTAACTGGGTGAAATCATAGTCACCAGAGGCAGCGTCAAAAAATTCCTGCAGACTGCCGTGGAATACTGTATCCAAAATCCTGCTTTTGGTCCTTCCGACCATAGGAATATCCATGGAAACCAGGAACCGGACAAAGGTAGTATTCCGGCTGGAAGTAATGGAATTCCATAATCTTTCAAAGGATTTTTTACCGAAACCTTCCAACTGTAAGATTTCTTCCTGATGTTCGTTTAGATGGTAAATATCCGGAAATGTCTGGAGATAACCTAAAGTCAGGAATTTTTCCAAGGTAGTTTCGGAGAGCCCCTCAATGTTCATTGCTTTTTTTCCAACGAAATGTGTAAAGCGTTTTCGGATCTGGCTATCACAGTTGGGATTGTCACAATGCACTGTTTCAATGAGACGCCCATCATTTCCTTTTCTTTGATAGATACGAGTCTGAGAACCACAGCATGGACATACTGGAGGAACTGCATCTACGTAATGACCACGTTCCAGATTTTCTTCAATATGAGGAATGATCATATTACGTTTCGATACAGAAATTCTGCAGCCTGGCACCAATTCTAATTCTTTGATAAAGGTCAGATTGTGAAGGGTTGCTCTGGAAACAGAGCATCCGTCAATTTCCACAGGGTCAAAAACTCCCACAGGTGCAATTTCTCCGAAACGGGTGGGTGTCCATTCTATATTGCGAAGAGTGGTTTCGTAAGTTTCGTCTTCAAACTTAAAAGCCAGTCCATCTTTATAATGATGTCCGGTACGCCCACAGCTTTTGGAATAGTCCAGACTGTCGAAAATCATTACAATTCCGTCAATAGGCAGATGTTTTTTGCCTGCCAGATTAGTCAGCCTCTCAATATACTGATTTACAAGTTCCGAGGTTAAGGGATGGTTTGCAGCAATATAAGGACAAGGCTGAAAACCATAGTCAAACAGGCTGGAAATTTTCATAGCTCTGCTGTCTGGAAAGAGAAATGGAGAGTCCAGACCTTCCAGAACATTAAAAGGCATAAAGTGCAGACAGCGTCCTGCACAATTTGCCGGATCAAGACTTCGCACAGAGCCAGAAGCCAGATTTCGCCCATTTTTGTAAGGTTCTCCTTTTCCATCTCGGAGGGTTTCTTTTAAACGCTCAAAGTCATTGGTTGGGATGAAGGATTCTCCAACAATCACCAGCCGGCCTTTATATGGAATTGAGAGAGGGACATCAACGTATGCAGGGATGTTATGGGTGATAAGTTCCCCAATTTCTCCGTCGCCACGCGTGGAAGCCTCTACAAGTGTTCCATTTTCGTAGACCAATTTAGTCGTTAATCCGTCCAACTTCAGCATAAACAGAACCGGCTGCTTACCGGCAAAGCTTATCAAGTCCTGTATCTGCTTTGTCTTATCTAAAGAGAGCAAAGGGACTGGATGCTTTACTTTGGGAAGTTCACTGATGGGAGTATAGCCTACGGTTTGTGTCGGTGAATTGGATAAGATAAAGCCTGTCTGCTTTTCTAATTCCACTAATTCATCGAAGATTCGGTCATATTCCGCATCACTGATATTCGGACTGTTCTCATTATAATAAGCGTTACGCTGTAAATTCAGATAGTCCACCAGTTGTTTGATTTTTTCCACGTTTGATAATTCATTGGGATGGTTCATTTTATTCTTGTCTCCTTTTCTATGGTATAGTTGTAATTCTTATTTGTTCTGGTTTTTCTTCCTCCTTTCTTTGCGTTTAGGCATAAAAAAAGAGAATGACACGGATGTTCATTCTCTAATGCGTGCAGTTTCCTGCAAAATAAAAAAAGCCAGAAGTCCCTGCTGGTAGCGTGGTATACTTCTGACACTTTTACAAACCTAAACTGCGTGCGTATATCCTTTCCGGATGACACAAATAATAATTACATAGTAAGTGTAACACTATATGTAGTATGTGTCAATATAAAAACACTATATATCGTTTGGCATGAGAGGAAAATTACTATATATAGAGGAAGCATGGATATGGAAAATATTATCTCTTGATTTCGGAACGTATGTTCTATATAATGAGATATAAAGGAGGGGAACGTGAGTTTGGGAAAAGTGATTTTTCATATAGATGTAAATTCTGCCTTTTTGTCCTGGGAAGCGGTATATCGGCTGCATCATTTGGGATGGAAAGGCGATTTAAGAGAACAGGTGTCGGCGGTAGGTGGGGATATGGCGATGCGTCATGGAATTATTTTGGCAAAATCCATTCCAGCAAAGAAATATCGGATACAGACAGGTGAATCAATCTTGGAAGCAAAACAGAAATGTCCAAATCTTATCTTAGTGCCGCCGAATTATGGATTGTATGAGATGTGTTCCAAAGCTTTTATGGGAATTTTGCAAGAGTATTCTCCCGCAGTGGAACAATACTCGATAGATGAGGCGTTTGTAGATATGACTGGAACGGAATTGCTTTGGGGGACACCAGTGGAAGCAGCGGAGAAGATGCGGAGACAGATTAAGGAACAGCTTGGATTTACAGTGAATATCGGTATTTCAGAGAATAAACTGTTAGCTAAGATGGCAAGTGATTTTCAGAAGCCCGACAGAGTGCACACACTATGGAAGTCTGAGTTACAGAAAAAGATGTGGCCATTGCCGGTAAGCGACTTGTTTTTTGTAGGACGGGCAACAACAAAGACACTTTTCAAGTTGGGAATTCGGACCATAGGAGATTTGGCAAAGAGTGATCCGAGTTACTTAAAACAACATTTGAAGAAACATGGGGAAGTTGTCTGGGGGTTTGCAAATGGGATTGATGTGTCTGTAGTCCAGTCTGCCCCGCCTGCCAATAAGGGATACGGCAATTCTACAACGATTCCTTTTGATGTGACAGATGCATCTACAGCAAAATTGGTGCTGTTGGCTTTGGCAGAGACAGTAGGAAGCAGACTTCGTGGAGCAGGAGTCAGGGCAGAAGTGATTGCAGTAGGGATTAAGAATTATGATCTCAGTTATGCCAGTCACCAGATGACGCTTCAGAACGCAACCAATATTACGAAAGAGATTCATCAGTGTGCCTGCCAGTTATTTGACCAGCTCTGGGATGGGACACCCATCCGGCATCTGGGAATCCATACCAGCCGCATCAAGGATCAGGTGAATATGAGGCAATTGGATCTATTTGATACGAATGATTATGAGAAGTTGGAAAAAATGGATGAAACGATAGATCAGATCAGAAAACGGTATGGGAATGATTCGGTAATACGTGCGGCTTTTTTAGGTGGGTGTATTGATCACATGAGTGGTGGCATTTCACGGGAAAAACGGTCTGTGGACTATGAGAAATTAAAGACAGAATAGCGGGAAGGGGGAAGAAACGGTGGCATTTGGAATCGGAATAAATACAGAGCATACAGAGCAGGAGCCTTTATCCGGAACCTATCATGAGGTGGCAGTCCAGTGCTGGTTCACAGCTACCGGAAAATCTTTGCCATTGATGTTGAAGGTAAAAGGGGAGGATGAAGAGATTATCCAGATCAATCATATCCAGGTTCTGACTGTAGAAAAACAGTGGTATGCGGGGATTGTGAACTGGAAGTATAGATGTCAGGCGGTACTTTTGGGAAAACAAATCAATTTTGTGCTCCTCTTTTGTCCGGAGGATTGTGCATGGAAACTGGTTGTATAAGATACCCAGGGATGAAGTAAAATAGGAAAAAGGAGGACAGAAAATGTGCGGAAGATATTATGTGGATGATGAAACTTCACAGGAGATTGAGAAGATTGTAAAGAAACTGGACCAGCGTTTAAAGATAGAGCATGGGCAGGACATCCATCCGTCTGAATCTGCAGTTGTACTTACAAAGGAGTGTAGGGAAGTGGCTGCAAGGCAGATGCAGTGGGGCTTTCCGGGATTCCAGGGAAAGGGACTGCTTATCAATGCAAGGGCAGAGGCGATACTAGACAAGAAGACCTTTCGAGAAAGTGTGCTACATCGAAGATGTGTGATTCCCGCCCGTCACTTTTACGAATGGAGTAAAAACAAAGAAAAATATACTTTTCAAAGTCCAAAGCAGGATGCCACATTATTTATGGCAGGGTGTTATCAAATCTATAATGGCCAAAATCGTTTTGTTATTCTGACTACACAGGCAAATGCTTCCGTAGCACCGGTGCATGAACGGATGCCATTGCTTTTGGAACGACAAGAACTGGAAGATTGGATTATGGAGGATGCAGCGGTAGAAATTATTCTTGCTAAGAAGCCCATACCGTTGAATCGGACAGCAGAATATGAACAACTGAAATTATTTTCGTAAAAAGGGAAACCCACAAAAGTTTCCCTTCTTGACATAATAATTTTTGAATTTAGAATCCATTGTTTATTTGTTCTGTTGTTGCAGGCATAGGAGAACTGGATTTTACATAGAGTAATAGTTTCCCGTTCAGATCCAAATCCTGTTTACTCCATTGCCCATTCTCATAAACCATTTGGGTAATGGTATTGTAGATAATTGGCGTATCCTCTATACGTTCCATATCAACCACAAGGCAATCCTGAAGGGCAATATATGGATATAGAGCATCTTCAATATATGTCCTTAATTTTAATGCCTGCCTGTGCAGTAGTTCCACATCATACAGTTTTGATAAGGTATAGCTCATTTCTTTGAGCATCCCGGATGTTGTAATGGTCTGTTGGATAACAGAAATCTGCTGTTCCAGAGATACATCTGGATTTATCATAAGCTTTGATAATGTAATTTCTTTTACAAAAGCTGTCGCTGTATCACCAATTTGCTTTTTTAGGGTTTCATAAGGAACCCGATACTGTGTTTGTAAAATTTCAAGTGGAACGTATTCCCGGTTTTTCTTTAAAGTGGAGAGCAATTCACAAAGGCTGCTTCCTAGTTCATATATGTTATTCAAGCACACATCACTTCCGATACGGTTTCTGGTATAAGAACCAGATGGTAAATGGTATTTTCTGTTTCAAAAATGACACTGTCCTTAGATACTTCCAAAATCGTTAGGATAGGAGATGTCAGAATAGAGAAACCATTGACCCCAGAAATAATAGCACGTTCTCCAACCCGTAGCGGAGAATGAAACCATCCAGAGAGTGTTGTTATTTGTTTATCTTTCACATGGTGCTTTCGATTTGTCATAGTGTTCACACTCCTTTTGTATCGCCATAGAGAATCTGTTTTTCATGGCTCGTTTTTATGTAACAGGGTAACTCAAACGAAAATATCCTTTCGATACAGGGATATATTCGTCTGGGTGTTCATATAAGGTGGCACGGATACGTTCCTGATAATGCGGATTCTTTTTCGCTTTTGGGTGTTCCTTTAATAAAGCGTACAGGTCTTTTAAAGCCCCTCTTCCTCCAATACTCTCCATTGTCATCCGGATTAGATGATGCCAAGTCAGTGCAAGAATATCTGTATTTTGTACAGAAAACACACCTTCTTGCCGGATGCTGAAGGGGATAATGAAAGAATCCGTTTTTTTCAGCAACAGAGCATATTCTGTCACAATAGGAATAAAAGGCTTCTTGTATGTCCGGTTGTCGGAAACACAGTTGAACTGTCCTTTTACCAGAAAAGATTCAAAGTCGCCCATCCGCATTAAATCATTCTGCATACTATAGAACTTACCACGGAGCCGGATATCGCCTACCAGTATGGCAAGCCTTCCGCCTTTCCGAAGTGCCAGGAAAAATTTCCGGATACAGTGATTTAATTTTTCTAGAAAATCCGAATAGTTTTCACAGCGGGACAGATCATCCGGGTGAGGCTTTCCCCAGATATTTCCGGAATACTGAATCATGTTGTGGTAGGGCGGATGGAAAAAGATGAGATCAGCGGAATCCTCTACTTCATCTTTGAGAGCATTCCAGTTACCTTTTCCATAAGCAGGTGCCGGGTTTAGATCATAGAGAAGGGAGCGTACCTGATAACGGTCTGCCGCCGCCTTTGAAGTCCCGGATCCACTCATGGGATCTAAGAGGGTAAAGGTGCTGGTATCTTTTCCGTAATATCGCTTATCGTCCAGGCAATAGCGTAGAAGCGCTGCTACCACTTCGGGAGAACAGTTGCCACGCCACTGGTTGTTTCCGCCATCCCCTCGTTCTGGGTATGCCATGAAAGAAGTCAGTTCCTTTCCTACACGTTTTCGCAATCCTTCCGTTCCAAGCATGTCAGCGACAGTACGCCATTGGGGACCAAATTCAGCTTCCAATAGTTGTGCTGCCCGTTGCAGCAGTAAGTCATTCATTTTATGTCACCTTCCTTTCATAATTTTGTTGGATGTAGCGGGAAATCGCCGCTGCAGTCATTTTGGCACAGCCTAAATCCATTTCGCTGAAAGGCTGTTGATTTTTTGTACACAGTAAAAGTCCCAACGTTTCACCAAATTCGTCTTTTTTAGAAATAGGGAAAAAGGCTGATATGGGATATTTTCCTGTCATAGTAGGGTATATGCGTTCCTTATCAGAGAATAATTTCATCTTTCCCTGTTGCAGAAGCCTTTGAATACTTTCTGTTACAGGCATATTAAGTGCTGTATGATAATTCTTGGAAGCAATGATTTTGGAATGATTACATAACAGGATCCGGCAAGGGACATTACTATGTAAAATATCCAGGAAACTGTCTAACCGGATATCCATAGGGATATGGGAGTCGCATTTACGAAGACAGATGTTGCGTGTGTCAGCTTCCAGCATCAATACATCGCCTGTATGAAGCTGTAGGGCTTTTCTTACTTTGGCAGGAATAATGATCCGCCCTTGTTGGTCAATATTTAGTGTTGTAGCATAATCCATAGAGATCTCCTTTCCTTTATAAAAAGAAGCAGTCTTTTCGGCTGCTTCTTTGTTGAAATTCTTTAAGCGACATACATACCATTCAGATATTGCTCTTGTGGCTGTCCCTGCATATAGGAAGTCATTTCATCTGGCTGTGGCTGTATATTTTGTGCCATTCTTGCTTCCTGTTGCTTTTTAAGCTGTTGTTTGCCGTTTTGAATCAGGAAGGATGCAACATAGGCTTCCCAATTTACGATATAGGAATCAGCACGTTTTAACAGCATATAAAAATCCATATCTGTCAATTGTATAAAAGCACTTTTTTCAGAGATAAAACTTTGAGCCTGCATATAAGTGCCGCCGTTATGATTCTTTTTCTTGATACCTTTTCCGTTATTAATTTGAATTCTCCATGGACTGGTCAGTATTTCCTGCTGGTTGTTATATACGTGGCGGGAAATAAAAAACTGTTGTGCAGTAGAATAGCCATTGCCATCCGGCACACCAAATATTTTACTTTGTGACCATTCAAATTCAGGAAAGCCAGCGGTAACTCTGGACAGCAGAAATTGAATTTGTTCGGGTGCCAGATGAAAACGGGTGATAATATTTTTATCACCGGTACCACTAGAGTAATCCTGTATGGAGATTCCAATAAGGGAGTGAACTTTATGACCATTTTCTTCAAATTCTCCTTTTGCATGAAGCTGTGCATAGCTGTTATAACTTGTGTAGCGGAGGCGGTCATACAGTGCAATTAATTTTTTACTGGTCTGGACTTTGCATATCTGATCTGTAATTGAGTTTTGATAATTTTCACTCATGTATGTTTTCCTTCTTTCTATTTCAAATATTGTTTTACAAGCTGTGTCATATTTTTGGGTAAATCTTCTAATTTGGTAATATCTAAAAAACCATCCTGATAGATTCTGCGGATGTTTTCTTTGTCATCACCAATTGCTGCAGCAAAGATCACAATGCCACGTTTACGATATTCATTCTTGATACCACGAAGATCTGCTTCTGCTTCCGTACCACTGTACCCACAATCTGCGGGCTGTCCGTCAGAGATTATGATGAGGAGTTTTTGTGATTCCGGACGCTTTGCCAGGTGTTCCGCAACATAACGAAGTGCAGCTCCATCCCGGTTGCCATTACGGGCAGACATATCCATCAGCCGGTAACGGTCAGAGGCATCCAGAGAATCAAATTCAGCATAGGAATACAAAGCAACACCCTTGGAATCTGTAGAATGCCCATAAATGGTAATAGGAATTCCCAGGCTCGTACAGAAATCATACAGCACGATTGCAGTTTTCCGGGCATGGGTAATACGATCTCCCCAGCCCATAGAACCACTTTCATCAACCAAAAGTCCCACGGAAAGTTTTTGTTCTTCATCCGGTAGCCTGGTTCTGGTAAAGATACCGCCGTCCTTTCGGTGTAAAGCCCGCATATCCAGCCTTTTACCAAATAACAGGTTTTTTTGTTTCCCGCCTTCTGCCTCTTCTTTTAATAAAGGAAGAATGGAACTTTGCAGCCTTTTGGAGGTCCGCAAAAGAGGGGGAGCAACTGTTTGATAAGATTTGATAAAAAAGTCGGAAACGGGATTGATGCGGTGGATTGTTACATGGATGCCTGCATGGGCATTTCCGTAATGTATTTCATCCGCCGATTTTTGCAAGTCTTCTGTTAATTCCTGTTCATAATCATTTTGGGCTTTTTCCGTAGCAACATCATTTAGGATGCGTGCAAGATCATTCGCTGCATTTTCATAACCGGAACCGGCATACTGTGATGCGTATGTGATTCCTGGATTATTTCCATCTAATATTGCTGTAGTTTTAGCAAGTTCAATTCTGCCCCCTTCTTCTTGCAGTACTTTTTCTGCCTGGTTAATCGCATCTTGCCTGTAATTTGGATCAAGGTTAGATAAGTCACAGGTTATAGGAGTTTTTGATTTTTCTGTAGGACCTGGAATGTTTTTGGGGATTCCTCCGTTTTTACCAGTTGGAAGAGGAGATCCGCTACCTGATTCTTTCCGCAGCAGATCCTCCAGAGCATCGCCAACTTGGGTACTATCCTGCTTTTTTAAAGATTCTCTGGTTTGCTCTACCATAGGCTGAATGTAGTTCCAGCAAAGTACTAAAAGATAGTTGGAAGCAAGGAAGCGTTCTTTCCCCTGTGTGGCAATTAAGGCATCGTCAATATAATCCATGCAGTCTGAGAGTGTGTCCGTGTATTCTCCGGAATAATTCGTGCGGTTATTTATATTACCAGTCCGGCAATAAGACAAAATCAAATTACTCATGATGGAAAACGGCTGATAGCCACAGTCAATTTGTTCCTGTATAGAAGGAATCAATTCAGACATCCGCAGATTATTGATCTGTATTCCCTGCTTAAAAGTTCCGGGATATTCTTCACACATCCGGGCTTCAATGTAGATGTCCTCCAGTATATTATTAAACTGTGCAGCACAGCGGGATAGCGTCAGACACGTTGCGTTATCTTTTTCTTCCATGGCATCTAAGATGTCCTGCAGATTTGCCTTGTATCCAGAAGGAAGATTGTCTGGTGCTTCTGGATAGAAGGAACCATTTTCCATATTGGTCAGATAAAGCTGTAGTGATGCAAAATCAGAGTAACGCAGATGTCCGATTTCATGTCCGGTCAATCCTGTCAGGCTTTGTGAACGTAGAAATCGGGAAGGAAAGCTTTGGGTTATCGAGTTTGCGGCGTTACAGTGAATTTTATAATTATCTGTATAAGCGATGTCTGCATTTTCAGAACTGTCCCATTCCATAAGTACCTGAAGTCCATAGCGAGAACGGCCAGTAGCCGCTTTCGCCAGAGATGTTTGGTATTTTTGGAAAGCCGATGAAAGAAAGAGTTCTTCATCAGTGATTTTTGACTCCGTATCCCGGATCATTCTTTTTAAAGCTTTTTGAGTGTTATTCAATTTCTTCACCTTTCTTTCTTTTTCATATTTTGGGTTAGGAGATCTTCCATTGTACAGCCGTAATACTGGGCTAACCGAAAGACGGCGTAAGCAGATGGAAGCGTATGCCCATTTTCATAGTTCATAATTGTTTTTTCCGGTAGATGCAGAAGTCTTGCTACGGCTTTCTGAGAGAGTTTCGTCTGCTTGGATTTTCTTAAATAAACGAGATTTTCTGCCAGAGTTTTGCGTAGTTCGGCTTCGGTATAAAAGGTGTTCCTCAATAGTGTGTTATGATGCAAGAACTGTATCCAAGCAAGAACCTTCAATTTCGATACGGCTTTCAGAATCGGCAGTGACGGAAGATAAAATGGTATAATGAGCAGCTTCCTGTATATCGCCACATACCATAAAAGACTGAACCCAGGCAATTAATTCCCGGACTCCACAGCAGCCATCTGTTATCAGGTTATCCTGACAATACTGTGCGATGGAACGTACAATCTGTGTCATGGTACGTACTGATTTTTTATCGGAACATCCGGTAATAGCAAGAACACGCTCTACCATGGTCTCTTCATCCGGTTCATCCATATCTATGACCATATTCATCCTTGAAATGACAGACTGGTTCATGGGACGACAGCCGGCATAGTCATGATTAGTTGTGACTACAATGGTAGTATCCGGATGCCGATGGATGACTTCCCCGTTTGGCAGAAATACACTGTTACAACGGTCCAACAGGGAATTAAGCCCTACCAGTACACCAGGATTGGCAATCACCGTAGGCTCCTGTATTTCTACCAGATAGCCGTTTCGGATGGCTTCAACCAGTGGTGTATCCACATAGCGGAACTGTTGGCTGCTGGAGGTAGCAGCTTGTTTCTGCTTCATTTCCTCAGATATATGATGGATCAATTCTTCATAAACTGTATTTTCTGATACCTTTTCATCATAAGTACCCGTTAATTTTTCATAGGCAGTAGCCGGATCGAGGGTAATGTCTTGAAAAGAGGGCAGTTCCCCTACCAAAGAAAGCTGTTTTTCATCTACATCAGGTAAAATCTGTCCAAGAAGGTCAAAAATTTCTGTATTTGCCGAGCAGGTGATGCATCGGTAAGGCAGGTGAAGTCCTGCAGCAATGGCTTTGGCACCTTCGGTCTTTCCTGTTCCAGCAGGCCCACGGAGCATAAAATTCCGCATAGGCTGCTTGCTGTCAGTTGTTAATTTGGCATGTTCGCATATTCTTTGGATTTCTTTTGGGATTACATACCAATCTTCGAGAATAGGAACGGTTGATTCTTCTTGGGGAGTTAATGTCCGAGAATTGGACAGGATGTATTTATCGACAAAATCTTCTTTGGGAATTGAAACGGCGGAAGCAGTATAGTGATGTCCACCTTTTAATACCTGAAAGGCACCCTGGATAATTTCCGTTGGTGCATAAACACCTTTTTGGATATTCAGTGGTGTAAGTCTTTGGAGTACGCCATTTGCAGGAGTGTCAACTTTGATGTTCCCGATAGGAAGGGAATCACCATAACGGATCCTGCGGTACACATTATCACAAAGAACCGCAGCCGTTTCTGCAGCTTTGGGCAGGTCAGGAAAACCGTCATCACGGTGTTGCTTTAATTCCTGATATTTTTCATTGAATTCGTCATCAGAAAGAAACGTAGGCATTAAAGCAAAATAAAGAGCACTTCCGGAATCTTCATCTTTTTTAAACTGATATGGCTCTGGTTTACTGTCCAGATCCAAAGGTTTTTCATACTTTCCGGCTATAAATTTCCCAGTCATACGGTTGTAGACCACTACATGCAGCAACCCGGTACGGCTTGGATATTCTGCGATTGTAAAATTGTTTGCTTGGCTTCCAATGGCTCCGAGTTCTTCCTCTGCTTTTCCAGCAGGTGGATTTTCCAAATCCATATAAGAAAAAACTGCCTGCAAAGTAGCAGAATGGAGAGTAGCCCGTTTTTTAGGCTGATTACAATATTTGGAAGCGATGTCTTTCATCACTGCACTTTTCCCGGAATAGCTGTCAAATGGAGATGGTAGCGTTCTTTCAAAAGTCCAGTTAGGGACAAAGTTTGTATTTGGCATAGTATTTCCTCCTTTATTCTTTTATCCAGGATAATTCTAGTGCCTGGTCCTTTTCTTTTGCGGTCAATTCATCTTTTTGGAAGATGGAAATGAGAATATCCCAATAGTTTCGTGGCGGGAAATAATCAAAACAATCCTTGATTTCCGCTGTATCACCATTTTGGATGTAAATTTGCCCGTTTTCATTAATATAGAGTTTATGGTGTCCTTTCGCATGGAGCTGTCCGATAAGGTTCTCCAGTTTTTTCTTGCCAATTAAGGAATACCAGGATTCCGGATCAGCAAAAGGAACATCGTCCTCATCGGTAACTGTGACAGTCTTTTTGAGGCTGGCAATGGTCAGCATTTGAAGTTCCAGATATCCGTATTGGTTCATACGTGCTTCCGCAAAGTTGTAGTCCTCCGTATGAAAGGTTCTCAGACGTATGGGATTTCCGCAAAGAAGCTGCTTCATGGATGGCTGCTTTTGGAATTCCCATGTTGCATTTGGAAATGCAGCCTGTAGTTTGTCGGTAATCTGATAGCTGATTTGTCTCCAAAGCAATTCTTCTGTTTCGGAAACTGGCTCAGATGATTTCAAAGAAGACCAAGGGCTTGTTTTGCCCTGGTTTTTGAGTAGGTTTAGAGTCAGTTTATGGATTTTGGGAAGAAGTGTGGAAAGAAATAGCAGCAGGATGCCAAGGATTCCGATACTTGCGACTGCATTACGATTTCCATTTCCTGGTATGAATATAGTTGCAATTAACAAAATTATTGTGAGCATACTTAGAACTTTAAGAAATTTCTTTTGTGTATTCACTTCATTTCCTCCATGTTTGTTTCAATAGAAAAAGGAATTGCAGCAGACCAGTAGATACTGGAAAGTCGCAATTCCTTCATTTTAGGGATCTTTGATAATTTACGGGAATGGAAGCTGCTGTGGTGGTGTATTTTCCGGAATATTGGTAAATCCATCACCAGATACATTGCCAGCCGTAAATCCCTGTGGTGCATAAGCCGATCCCCCTGCCGGAGCATAAGACATCTGTTGTGCGGCCTGTGGCATCATATTGTTATTGACTGGCATTGCGCCAGTAGGCACGGTACCGGAAGGATTCATTCCCATTGCCGGGTTTCCATTATAAGTAGCACCGTTTGCTGGTACTGGTGGAACATTCGGATTTCCGACCATTGGATTCCCCGGTACAGGTGTTGCTGCATTGGTATCATTACGATTCGCAGGTAAGAACTGCCAGTCCTTTACCATAATTTGCGGCGTGATAGCTGCTTGACCTGCATTATTGCCTTTCTGGTGAATATACGGATGGAGTTCTAAATCTCCGTAGACCATAAGACACGTTGATTTTTTGACACCGGCTTTTATCAGTCGATCTGCAAGAAACTTGTTGCAGTAACACTGATAGAAGATGGGTTCTTCCTTTCCGTTTTGACCTCTCTGGTTGGTAGCAAGCCCCAGACTGATGTATTCAGTTCCGGAGTTCTTTGCTTGTTGCATAACCGGATCGGCAGTTACCCTTCCTGTTGCAATGATAATAGATGACATAAAAATTCTCCTTTCTGCCCTTTGGGCGATAAAATAGTGATAAATAAAAAAAGTGCCATTATAGCACCGTATAAAACGGCATTATAATGACACGATTTTCCAACTTAAACTGCATGTGTACTGGAGATAGTATCCAGACACCCTATAAAGGGATAACACAAAACTTAAATACAATATCATAGTAACACAAGATATAGCGAAGGTCAATAATAAAAATACAGTATGTTGTGTTGCACTGAAAGAAAATACATGAGGGGAGACTCCACGAAAATTTGTGTATCTCCCCTGCTTCTTTTATGCCTCTTTTTTATTAGGACAGTTTTTTGTGTCTGTTTTCGGCTTCATAGACCAAAATAGGACATTCATAAGAATTATAATTAGTAATACAGCAGCTAATGCCACCCAGAATCCTATGTTCAGACCAAGCCATTCCGTAGTTCCAAAAAGTGTCATCCAAAGTTCTTTCCAGTTCATTGTTACACCCCCTTAAAGCAATTCGCCAAAGTGACGGACATAAGCCTTTTTCAAGCTTGTTGCCAAAATCATATACAATAAGATACACGGAAGCAGATATGCAAAGTATGCTGCTGGCAGTGCCACAAACCCAAGAAGCTTTCCAAATATCGTAAATGGTATGATGGTCAGAATCGTAATCCCTGTCATCGTAAGGAATGTCACAGGAGCAGATGCCCGGCTCTGGATAAATGGGAGCTTCGGTGTACGGATCATGTGGATCACTAATGTCTGGCTCCACATAGATTCTACAAACCAGCCAGCCTGGAACATTCCGATATACTGTGTCTGCATAGCTGTCAGTTCTGCTCCGCTAAAATGGGCCGGCAGGTCATTGAACAGGATACCCTTGGATACAAAGAACGGGCAGAATACAAAGTACATGAAAATGTAAGTAGTAAAATCAAAGATGGAGCTGGTTGGTCCAATCCAGATCATAAAACTGCCTACACTGGAGGCATCCCATTTTCGTGGTTTGGCAATAAACTCTTCATCTACATTGTCCCATGGGATTGCCGTACAGGACAGGTCGTAGATCAGGTTCAGGAAAATCAAATGTACACTTTCCATTGGCAGGAATGGTAAAAGAGCCGATGCAGCCAGTACGGAAAACATATTTCCAAAATTGGAGGAAGCCGTCATTTTGATGTATTTGATCATGTTGGCATAGGTTTTCCGACCTTCAATGATGCCCTGCTCCAAAACCATCAGATCTTTTTCTAAAAGAATGATGTCTGCCGATTCTTTCGCCACGTCTACCGCTGTATCTACGGAGATTCCGATGTCCGCAGATTTCATGGCAGCAGCATCATTGATTCCATCACCCATAAATCCAACGGTATGACCATTCTCACGAAGAACAGAAACAATACGGGCTTTCTGCTCCGGTGTCAGTTTCGCAAATACATCGGTGGTTTCTGCCGCCCTGGCAAGTTCCGCATCATTCATGTGTTCCAGATCAGAACCCAGGAGCATATTGCGAACCTTCAGTCCGACCTGTTTACAGATGGTTCGGGTTACTTTTTCATTATCACCTGTGAGGATTTTGGTAAGGACCCCATGGTTTTTCAATGCCTGGATAGCATCGGCAGTAGACTCTTTTGGTGGATCTAAAAATGCCAGATAACCAATCAGCACCATATCGCATTCATCTTTAACACCAAAAGCTCCTACTGGAGATGGGTTGCTCTTTTGGGCGATAGCCAAAACACGAAAGCCTTTTTCATTTAATCCATCTACAGTTTTCAAAATCCGGCTCCGCACTTCATCACGCAGAGGTTGTACATGCCCGTCACATTCTGCAAAGCTACAGATCGAAAGCATTTCTTCCACAGCACCTTTTGTTACCATCTGTGTCTTTCCGTTTTTATCCTGTACCACAGTGGATAAACGGCGGCGTTTAAAGTCAAAGGGAATCTCATCCACCTTGACGTAGGTTTCGGACAGGTCAATCAGACGTTTATCTGCCGCTTCCATCTCCTCTGTTTTATGGATAATAGCCAGATCCATGAGATTTTTATATCCTGTCTGAAAATAACTGTTCAGATAGGCATGACGAAGGACTCTGGTATCATCTTCTCCATTTACATTGAGATGATATTCCAATACCACCTTATCCTGTGTCAGTGTCCCTGTCTTGTCTGTGCAGAGGATATCCATAGCACCAAAATTCTGAATGGAATTGAGGTTTTTTACAATCGTTTGTTTTTTACTCATGGAAACAGCGCCTTTTGCAAGACAGGTGGTTACAATCATCGGAAGCATTTCCGGTGTGAGTCCTACTGCAATGGAAATCCCAAATAGGAAAGCCTCCAGCCAATCCCCCTTTGTAATGCCATTCACAAAGAATACCAGTGGAACCATAACCAGCATAAAACGGATCAGTACCCATGACACAGCATTGACACCTTTTGTAAAACTGGTTTCCACAGCTTCTCCGGCAACAGCAGCGGCCATAGAGCCAAACAGTGTATGATCTCCGACACAGATAACGACAGCCGTTGCACTTCCGGAGATTACATTACTGCCCATAAATGCAATATTGGTGTAATCCGTTACACTGTCCTTATGTGGGCTTACATGAGGGAGCTTTTCAACCGGCTCACTTTCTCCGGTAAGGCTTGCCTGGCTGACAAATAGATCTTTTGCATCCAGGATACGGACATCTGCCGGAATCATGTCCCCAGCAGATAAATGGACAATATCACCTACCACCAGGTCATCCATGGGTATCTCTGTTTTTTCCTGTCCTATGCGGGTGACGGTACAGGTGGTTGTGATCATTGCAAGCAGCTTTTCCGCCGCATTTCCGCTGCGGGATTCCTGCACAAAGCGAAGGGTACCGGAAATAAATACCATAGTTAAAATGATAACGACTGTCAAAAAATCAAAGTCCTCTGGTACGCTTCCAAAGAGTGAAAAATACGGGAAAATCATATCCGTAATCGTGGAAACAAAAGCAAGGCAAAATAAAATAGCAGTAAAAGGGTTGATAAATGCACCCGCCACACGTTTTGCTAGGGATTTCTTTTTTTCGTGGGTGACTTTGTTCGTACCGTATTTGGAACGGTTTACGGATACGGTATCTGCTTCTAACCCCCTAAGTGTGGTATGAAAGATTTTTAAAACCTCTTTTACCGGGTTGGTTGCTGCAGATTGGATGCGACGGTTCTGTTCGTCACGGATGACTGCCTTTTCTACAGTCTGGCGAACAGCCATACGATTTTCTTTTTTGTTCATTGGTCTTACCTCCTTGAATTTTTGTAGGGGCAAGGAAGATTCTATGAGGGACACGGAATCTGTGGACACTCATACAATATTCTCTGCCTTCGTGGACTGCCTTCAGAGTCCATGTCTTTCACCTCACAATCTTTAAAAGCTATCTATGTAAAACCGCAATGGGAATTACGGTCTGCGGTATCGGTTGCTTTTTTCGATATACCAGACATCTAAGCCGGCAAGTATCATCCATACAATCATTGCAGATACAAACCAGTGGTTTGAAAATAAGGGCAAAAATCCTTTTACCAGAAAGATGACACCGTTTAAGGTAATGATTCCTCCGATATTACGGCAAAGAGGGACAATTCGAAGTTTATCCTTCTCTTTTTGCGGCATATTTTTCCATAGGGAAAGATGGAGGTAGCCCTTTCCAAAGGCAAACCAAAGACCGGCAAAGGTAAATAGGAATCCAAAAAAAATGCAGGTAAAGTTCATTGTCTGATCCTCCTTTTAGTGATAGAAGCGGTTGCTTCGTTTTGTCAGTTTCAAAAGTTTGGTGATAAGTACAATCATAGTGGTAGCAAGAATAACCCAGACCATAGCGCTTACCTGATACCAAAACTGAAAGATAATCATTCTATATCCAGAGAAATGCCAGCCCAGATAACCGCATAGGATTGTAAATATGGGGTAGGGAGCAAAAAGGATTGCCCCTTTCAAATCTTTTCGTTTTCTCTTCAATTGCAACACCTCCCAATTGGCATGAATCATTACCTTATTTCTGGATACGTTTCTTTGACCACGAAAAGTATATAAAAAACAGCCGAGGAATCCTATGTCTAAAGTCTTGCGATTTTCATGCGATTTGGCAAGAAAATAGACGGGCTGAAACTAAAATGGTCTCAGTCCGCCTTTCTTATAACTCATCATTAAATTTATAACCAATCCCCCAGATGGTTAAAATGTATGTGGAAGAATCCGGGGCAGGTTCAATCTTTTTTCGCAGTTTCCGGATAAAAGCCATGATGTTGCTGTTATCCAGAAGATAATCCTCCTCCCATACTGCACGGTAAATCTGTTCTTTTGTAAATACTTCTCCACGATTCTTAGCCAGAAAATACAAAATATCGAATTCCTTTGGTGTCAGGCTGATTTCAGAACCTTTCATCAGGACTTTCCGGCTCCTTGGATGAATTTCCAGATCACCGATCAGAAGTTCATCCGAGTGTACACCAATGGCCACCTCTTTATCTTCTAAGGCTCCTAATAACAGCGAGGATACTTCTCCGCTTATCATATCCTGAATACCGGAAAGAAGCTCTTTTGTATAAGCACTTTCCGGCGGTTCCCTTAATAATTTTTCCAAGAGCCAGATTTCAAGGGTATGATCCATGGGAATATAACTGATATTCTTTTTCATCATGAACGCCTCCTTTAAATCAACTCTTGATATTTATTCTTATAAAAATATTTGGTTACGGAACTTAGCAGCATATAGAAAAATGCCACAAGTAGCAAAAAGGCAAAATACCAAAGCGGTAATTTTGTCAGTCCAAACAGTGATGCCCCACTGGTAGACGTAAGGGCTGTAAAAGCAAGAATCCCCACCAAAGTGATAGAGATGACCGGTGCAGATGCCCTGCTTTGGAGAAACGGGATTTTGGCAGTACGCAGGAAATGCAGGATCAAAACCTGTGTCCACATGGACTCTAAAAACCAGCCTGTCTGGAATAAAGCAGCGTACTGAAGTTTTAGGGAAGGATCGGTAAGCTGCAGGTAAGTTGTCCCTCCGCATAGAGCAGGGCATAGGAAATAATATAAAAACAGGAAAGTCACAATATCAAACAGGGAACTGATCGGTCCGAAAGAAAGCATAAACTGCTTCAGTGTCTTGCCGGACCAGTCTCTTGGGGACAGTATTTCTTCCTCATCTACATTGTCCCAGGGAAGTACGATACACAGCGTATCATATAACAGATTCAGAAGAAGGATCTGGATGGAGGTCATAGGAAGAAACGGTAAAAATGCACTGGCACAAATGATGGAAAAATATTTCCAAAGTTGGAACTTGCAGTGATTTTAATATACTTCAGCATATTGGTAAAAGTCTTTCGCCCTTCCAGGACACCCTGCTCCAATACATTTAAGTCTTTTTGCAGCAGTACAACATCAGCAGCATCTTTGGCGGCGTCCACTGCTGTATCTACAGAAATCCCCACATTTGCCTCATTCAGTGCCGGGATGTCGTTGACCCCATCCCCAAGAAATCCAACGGTATGACCATTATCTTTGAGTGCAGAAACCAGACGCACTTTCTGACCGGGAGTAAGCTCTGCAAAAACATGGGTTTCTTCTACCACCTTTTTTAGTTCACAGTCTGTCATTTCATCCAGTTGGGTGCCAGTCAGGATATGTTCCGCAGAGATTCCAACCCGGCGGCAGACGGAGAGTGCAATGGCTGCCTGGTCTCCGGTCAGGATCTTCGGGATTACTTTTAATCTCTTCAGTGCTGTTACAGATTCGCCTGCAGTCTGTTTTGGAGCATCAAAGAAAGACAGATAGCCAACCAAAGTCATATCCTTTTCATCGTCAGGTGTGATTTCTCTTAGTGTTCCCACATTTTTCCGAGCCACAGCAATAACCTTCATCCCATCCTGCAGCATTTCCCCTACCACAGAAAATACGCTTTGTCTGGCATCTTTCTCCATAGGAAGTCGTGTTCCTCGATATTCTACATGACTGCATCGGGAAAGGATGTGTGCAATATCCCCTTTCATAATCAGATGGCTGTTTCCGGTATTGTCCTGCACAAGGGTACTGACAAACTTACGGGTATAGTCAAAGGGGATTTCATCTGCCTTCTGATATTCTGTCAGAAGCTTGGCATAATGGATTTCCCTGCCTGGCATGGATTTACAGGCAAGAATGGCATTGTCAATGGGATTGCAGACGCCGGAATGATAGGAACTGTTCAGATAAGCCAGATCCAGGACTTCTGTATTTTCATTGCCCAGGATATCCATATAATATTCCAGCAGGATACTTTCATTGGTCAGTGTTCCTGTTTTATCCATACAAAGCACATCCATGCTTCCAAAGCTCTGCATGGCGTTCAGATCTTTGATGATGGTCTGTTTTTTACCCATGGCAAGGCTTCCTTTTGCAAGGCAGGCGGTGATGACCATGGGGAGCATTTCCGGCATCAGCCCTACCGCTACAGACAGTGCGAATGCAAAGGATTCCAGCCACTTTCCACCTGTGATTCCCAATATAAGAAATACAATGGGAACCAGAACTGCCATAAACCGGATCATGACCCAGGCAATGGAATTGGCTCCTTTTTGAAAAGCATTTTTATCTTCGGAATCCGGTTTGGTAAATCCTCCGTACAGCGTATCCGTTCCTACGGCCAGCACGATGCCTTCTCCTTTTCCACTGATAACTGTGGTCGCCATAAACGCAAGATTTTCCAATTGTGTTATGGGTTCCTGCTCTTTGTAACAAAGTGTACGGCAGCTCTTTTCCAAAATGGCGCTTTCACCAATGATAGCGGCCTGGGAAATAAATAGATCGGTTACCTTTGTCAGTCGGATGTCCGCTGGAACACGATCACCAGCAGAAAACAGAACTAGATCGCCTACCACTAATTCTTCACCGGGGATTTCCCGTAGTTCCCCATTCCGTCTTACAGTAACCTTTTCGTGAATCAAACGGTCAAGCTGTGCGGCGGTGCTTTTCGCCCGCAGTTCCTGAATTAAACGGATGATACCGCTGATTACGATCATGGAAAAAATGATAAGGGCAGTAGTAGCGTTCCGTGTAAAATTAGAGGCCATAAAAACATCCGTAACGAGAGAAACAATACCTAAAATAAATAGAATCACATGAAATGGATTAATAAATGCTCGCCGCAGTCGCTGGATGGTGGTATCTGTTTTACGTTCCTGAAAACTGTTTTTACCATATCTTTCCCGCATTGCATCCACCTGTTCTTTGGATAGCCCAAGGGCAGATGTACCAAGATCCCGGCAGATTTCTGGCGGCTTACAGTAAGCGTATTTTTTGATACGGCTGTCAAATAGTGTTGCTTTCGACAAAAATAGGTTCCTCCTTTCTCAGTATGAGTAAGAACATTTTAACATAGAGTTGTGAAAATAACAGATTTATATTCTTGCTTTTTTCTTGCGATTCAATGGAGGGATTTATTCTAAACGCTACGACCTTTTCAGAACAGGTAAAATGTGGTAGAATGAGGAAAAATTATTAGGAGGATGCATTATGGCAAGACGAAAAAAACTGGAAAACACATCTTTGGAAGAGCAACTGGAGTATGTGGAACAGGAGATTCGTACAAAAGAGTCCGATTTGAGGGAACTGCGTCATAAAGCAAAAGAGCTTCAAAAAGAGATAGAAGAGAAGCAGAAAGATGAATTGTTTAAGGCTTTGATAGCATCTGGGAAAACCATTGATGAAGTTATGAGATATTTGAAAACAGATAAAGAGATAATTAAGGTATAAATTTTTATCCATGACTCACCAACTTGAAAAGAAGGAACACTTATGGTAGTATGAACATATAAAGATAGTGAAGAAAGCAGGTGATAGGTTTGACTGTAACGGAAGAGATAGATCGAAAACACCAAGAAGATTTGCAGCGACTTAGAGGTTTTCGCTTGCTGGATGATGACTTTTTTACAAAATGTTTTGAGGGCGATACAGAATGTATTGAATTGATATTGCAGATTGTATTGGATAAGCAAGATCTAAAGGTTGTAGATGTCCGTACACAGGTATTTGTGGAGAATTTATTGAACCGTTCTGTAAGGTTGGATGTATTAGCAACGAATAGTGTTGGACATAAATTTAATATAGAAATTCAACGTGCTGACAAAGGGGCAGGAAGAAAAAGGGCACGTTACAACAGTAGTATGATGGATGCAAATCTCCTTGAAAAGGGTGAGAATTTTGAGGTTCTTCCTGAGACATTTGTGGTTTTTATTACAGAGAATGATGTTATAGGGAAAGGCCAACCGTTATATCGTATTGAGCGTTGTTTTTTAGAAACGGGAGAAAGCTTTGATGATGGTTCGCATATTTTATATGTAAATGGTGCATATCGTGATGAATCACCTATCGGAAGATTAATGCATGATTTTTCTTGTACAAATCCATCAGATATGTATTATGGTGTTTTGGCAGATCGAGTAAGGTTTTTCAAAGAAAGTAAGGAGGGAATTGCAGTTATGTGTAAAGTAATGGAAGATATGAGAAAAGATTCTTTAAAAGAAGTAGCACTTCGTATGCTGGCAGCTGGGAAATATGCTTTAGAAGAAATTGCAAACATTTCCGGCCTTTCTCTTGAAGAAGTAAAAAAACTAAAAGAAAAACGAACAGTGTAAAAGTGTGAGTAGATAAAAAGTATAATAGAAGCGGATATGTGAAAATAGCATATCCGCTTCTGATATATTTAGAAAAAACTTAAGGGTTCTTCGAGGAAATATTTTTGTTTAGGGAGGATAATTCCTCATACGCAAGTAAATCCGGAGTAACCTTTTCTTCACCCGAAAGGTTTGCTACGTTCCGGAAATATAGGCGATAATAATGTCCAGATAAAAGGCGGATATTTTTATCGAATGTAAAGTGATATTCTTTCTGGTCAGTGGACCGGAAAATAATTTTCTGTTTCTTGGTAAGTGGGCTGACTTCACGTTTTGTACAGGTTCCAGTTAATTCGGTATAGTCATGCATCTTGATGGTATGTAGCAGACTCACAATTCGTATGGCAGTTCCAACACCGATGCAAAGACTCATGAGGAGAAATATCTGGTCGTGCGTTACAAATCCGTAAATACATCCAAATAAGACACAGAAAAAGCCGATTGCCCCATGGACAATCAGCTTATTAAGAAATGGTTTTGGCATAATTTGCTCCTTCCTATAATTTTTCAAATGCAATCTGTTTATTGAGGTACAAATTACTGATGGCTTCCAGTATAGGATAACCGGCATGGGTGAATTGGATATCCTGTGCCAGGGTACGGAATGTTGCATCCGAGGTTTCATAAAGCTGCGTCAAAAGTTGCGCTGTATTTTGTGGATGGATGCCCTGTTCTACACAGGTTACAAGCTCTGCCGTAGAAATCTGTACTTTTTTTGCTATTTGGAGTACCGTGTCCTCTATAGCAGTCCGTGCCGGCTTTTTTAGATAATGGAGCAGTTCTTTTGTGTGCAGTTTTTTCTTCATGCAGAGATAGATGCAGGTAAAGAGCCGTACTGAAAAACTGTCCTGCAATGGGCTGATATAAAGTTCTCCTAAGAGGCGGTACAGGGCATCCACACCAGTTAAACCATCCCCTTTTACAATTAGTCCCCGAAGTTGCAGGCGATTCAGGTAAGGTTCAATGGGGATATTTTCCGAACGGTGATGTTTTTTCAAACGTTCCGAAAAGGCAGACTGCAATTCATGGATCTGTCGGATTTGAAATGCGAGGCTGCTCCACAGAAAGAATTCTTCTTCTGTCAGTCCGTATTCCTGCTGGTTATTGATAACTGTCGGTGTTTTATGTTCCTTTATGGAATCCTGGAATCGTAGGATTCCGACTGCAGTATAAAGTGTCAGCATAATCGTTCTCCCTTCAAGATAAAAGAGTATATAATTTGGTATCCTGCTGTAAGTATTTCCGGGCTTTGCTTTGCCATGCCCGGACATGATTCATTGGGACACCATAATGTTTGGAAATTTCTTGGTTGGTATATCCTTTTTGCTGCAGGAGCAGGGCATGTATTCCTTTTCTGAGTGTATTGCAGCTTCCCGCTTCTAAGGACTGCAGGTGCTTATAAATGGGTTCCTGGTTCATACATTGTTCCTGCCATAGTTCGTTTTTTTGGTCTACAAGCAGGGGTTCCATGTCAAATTCGGAAGATGCATACATGGAACAGGTGTATTTTCGTTCTTTTTGCAGTTTTCTCCAATAACTGTAAATGGCATTTCGTATGGCAACTCTGGCGTAAACTGCAAAGGGACGGGTGTTGTCATAGTTCATGGCGGCTTTGCATAAAGCTAAGTTTCCGGCTTGCATAAGGTCTTGCTGCTCATCGTATGAGACATAAGCACAACGGGTAGTCAATTTTTTTACCATTTCAGGTACCAAATATAAGTACTCCTCTGTCAATCGGCGTTCATCATCTGTCATCGGGATAATCATGCATATCCCCCCTTTCAACCAATGGCCCTGAGAGGGATATGGTTATTCTCCAGAATCTTCATGGATTCCAGAATTAGTTGATCACACATATAAGTGCTAAATTCTCCGATGTGTGCTTCCTTGGCAGTCAGACAGAATTTATCAGCAATCCAGCGATAAGCCTCCGATTTCGTAAAGATGTGGTTTAGCCATATCTGGTCAAACACCCGGTGTGCTTGGATCCTTTTTTGCCGAAGTTCTTTGTTTGCCAGTTTTCCTTTGGCATTGGTAGTGCCAGGATGAACTCCTACATAAGAATTACACTGTGGGAAGTGACTGCACACATAGAGTTTTCCATCTTTCGCTTTATTTCCATATACATAGGACGCATCCCTTAAAATTGCGATGCTGCCGCAGTATGGGCAGCGGATTTGTTTCTGTTTCATAAAGATTCACCTCGCTTACGTGTTTTATACGTATATTGTAAGAAAGCAGGTGATGAATTCCCATAGGATGGGCATAGAAACTACTCCCAGATTCGGACTAAATGGCACAAAATGGCAGAAAATCTAAGAATAGAACAGTGCCTTGATAAGCGGAAAGAAACCGCTGTCTGCAAAACGTGGATAATTTACTGGTGTAAAGATGAACCCTGCACAGAAAATCCGGATGACATAAACAGAAATCAGAGCTATACATAGCCGATACAGATTTCTGGTGCGTCTGCTCCAGGGCTTTCTAGGACGAAACTTCAGGTACAGGATTAAAAGTGCAGGAATAAAAATAAAGTTCGTAAATATTGTATCGATTCCTTGAATCATAGCAGTGAAATTCAACATAAAATCGCCTCCTTTCTTATCCTGTACGCAGAAAGTGCCAAAAGTGCAACCTTTTACCAGTGATAATGGGATGCTTCCTGATGCCGCAGTAAAGCAAAACAAGGACATGGCTTATCGGTCAATGCTTCTTTTGCAAAGTAGAGTCCATATAAGGACTGAAACTGTTCCAGTGTTATGGCGGACAGACATTCCGTTGGTTCCGGTATGCGGGAGAAGAGCATACGGGCATCTGCCATGGGCAGGACACAAGGACTGCCGTTTTCATCTGGATGATATAAGAAGTGTGGGCCATTACAATAACCTGGGGTTTTACAGGAAACGCAGCGAACATAAATACAGGAATGCCAATTTCCATCACAAATATCTAAAAAATGCCGGATGTGTTTGGCATCGGCATTACAACGAGATTGTTCCATATTCATCACCTTTATAACAGGCAGCCGTAATAAGCTGCCTGTGAGCATATCTATTGATAGTTACTTATCTTTTTTCCGCTTACGGATATATAAGATACCAAATCCGGCAGCAAAGAGGAGTGCGGCACCTGCCAGTAAAAGATAAGGAAGAATGGTTGTTTCATCTCCGGTCTTGACTGGTTTGGAAGGTTCAGGTGTGTCTTTTGGAACTTCCGTAAGTTTTATCGTCTGTCCTTTATCGTCCAGATCCTCATGGGAAGCAATTTCAAGTGCTGTTTCTCCTTCAATGGAAAAAAGTTTTTCAAAAACGACTACATCATGTCCAGCCAATGTGCTTCCATCAAAAGTGAAGATGACTTCGACAGAACCATTGGAATCCTTTGGTGTAAATTCTGTTTCTGCCGTGACAGGTTTTCCATCAATCAGAACTTCCTTTTGGGTTGTTTTGTCCATCAGTGTGCCGACCAGTTTGTATGGAGTATCCGGAATCAGATTTTGGTAGGATACGGTGTCAATGATGGTTACTTCTTTCGTAGCAACGGCTTCCTGATCCCCATCCGCTTTGTCCTTCGCAGTAGTTCCAATTCCCGGGAAGTAGATAGACTGTTCATGGTCTTCTATATCGGCGTGAACAGCAATCTCTTTTTCCTGATACGTTAAAGACTCAAAGACAACAATTGTTTTGCCGGACAGGATGCTGCCATCAAATGTAAAGGTAAGTTCAATACTGCCAGAGGCATCTTCAGGAGTAAAGGTCGTAGTGGCAGTAATCGGTTTACCATCTGCCTGAAGAGGTTCTTTTGTCTCTTTGTCCATCAAGGTACCGGTAAGTGCATACTCTTTTCCTGGAATTAGGTTACTATATTTAACCGTATCAACAATAGTAATCTCTTTATCGGTTTTGGCAAAATGATCTCCGTCTGCTTTGTCTTTTGCAGTAGTAGCGATTTCTGGGAAGTAGATGGTCTGCCCTTTATCTTCAAGATCTGCGTGTGTTGCAAATTCTTTGCCGTCATAAGTAGCAGATTCAAAAACAACTACGGTTTTTCCGGCAAGGGAAGTCCCATCAAAAGAAAAAATTACATCCACGGTTCCAGAGGATTCTTTAGGAGTAAATGTGGTTTCGGCAGTAACCTCTTTCTTATCTATTTCGACAGGCTTTCCAGTTTCTTTATCCATAAGGGTTCCAGTCATAACATATTCTTCGCCGGGCAGAAGATTTTTGTAAGCTACCGTATCTACAAGGGTAACTTCTTTATCTGCCTGGGAAAGATTCATATCTGTTTCCTTATCTTTTGCAGTGGTCCCGATTTCTGGGAAATAGATAGTCTGATCCTGATCTGTAATGTCCGCATGAACAGCCAGTTTTAAATCCTCCTGGTACAGTTCTTCAAATACTACGATTGTTTTGCCCTTCAGAGAAGAGGCATTGAACGTAAAGGTCACTTTTGCAGAACCAGAAGATTTTTTTGGTTTGAAGGTGGTTTCTGCTGTGACAGGTTTTCCATCTATTTCTATTGGCTTTCCGGATTCCTGATCCATCAGTGTGCCGATGAGCTTATAAGACTGTCCTTTCTTTAAGCCTTCGTATTCTACGGTATCAACCAGAGTGATTTTTTCTTCTGGTTTGGCAAAGTGGGAGTTGCTGTCTTTGTCAAGGGCAGTAGTTCCAATGGTAATCTGATCATCCGTTAAAGTTCCCATATCCACGACTACGTGATTTTTGTATACAGAGACTTCAATTTTTAAGAGGTTCATACCTTCATTGGAATCGCAGCGTTGTTCTTCCAAAATATAGGTATCATAAATCAGGGCTCCTTTGGCATCATCAGGTTTAGAAGAGCCAAACCAGATTCCGTCTTCAGAAGTTTCCCCACGATTGGTATTTGTAGTGTGCTTATTCCATTCTGAGGAAGTACTGGCATAGCCATTTTTGTCTGTTACAATGGTATGACTTTCTCCTGTAGTTTTGGAGGTAATGGAAAATGGAACATTTGCCAGCCGGTTTAAATCTCCGTCAGAGACCTTTACGAATTCTAAATCGCCACGGATTACCTGATTGGAAATTGCTGTTTCTTTTGCAGTTAAATCCAAAATTTTCCCATTTTCTGTGATATGAAACTCCTGAGAGAGTTTTCCCTCGTTCAAATAACCTTCCGGTGCTTTTGTCTCGTCAACCCGGTAATGTCCATAAGGGAGCGTATCTTTTTTGGTGGAAGCAAGCCCCTTTTCATCTGTCTTCAAAGTGAGAACTACTTGATCTTTTTCGTAAACGGTTCCATCCACAAGAACAGGATTTGGACCAAGATTGGTGATTGTAAATTCTGCATCCTTTAAAGAAGCATTTCCCTGTGGTTTGGCTTCTCCTGTTTCCAGATCCCGTTTTTGGATTTTGACACCGCCACGGATAATCTGGTTAGAAACAGAAGTCTCTTCTGTTGTTAAATTTACTATTTCTCCATTTTGGGTGATGTCAAATTCAAGAGCCTTTGCACCATCGGTTAGGTATCCGGAAGGCGCTTTGGTTTCTTCTATCTGGTAATGTCCAAGGGGCAGGGCATCAGCGGCACTTGCAGCAATACCATGTGTATCCGATTTGATTGTAAGCACTGCCTGACCATTTTCATAGAGCTTTCCACCTACCCATACCGGCTGTTTGTTCAAAGTGGTAATGGTAAATTCGGCATCTGCAAGCGATGCGGTTCCTTGTGCTTGTGTTCCCTGAGTTTCCAGATCCCGCTTCTGAATTTTGACGCCGCCTCGGAAGACCTGTTCTTCGATAGAAGAAGCGTTATAAATAGAGATAGTTTCTTCCGTACCGGTACTGGTGATTTGCTGCACGAAAACAGATTCGTTTGGAAGATAGCCGGCAGGGGCTTTGGTTTCCTGTACGGTTACTGTACCCAGTGGGAAGCAGACGGTCTTTCCATCACTGGCATAGAAAAATTCATCCCCGGATACCAAATAATCTTTTGTAAAATGGATTTCTCCAGAGGCATCTGTTTTCAATATCCAGGTGCGAACCGGTTTCTTGCCATTTGCTCCGGGATCGGTAGCTGACTGCTCTGTATAGAATTTTATTGTAAATTCGGCATTGGCGAGAGAGCCGGTTCCCTGTGCTGAATTTTGCTGTGTGTCAGCATCCAGCTTTTTAAGGAGCAGTTTTACGGGATTATTTTGAGGAATATCCTTTACTTTTACGGTAGATGTTCCTTCTGCTTTTACCGTAACATTATGGGCGGAAGTATCTATAGCAAACCCTTCTGGGGCACTGATTTCTTTAACGGTGTAACTTCCTTCAGCCAGTTCTTTGGATTTTGCATATCCTTTTTTATCGGTAACAAGAGTTTCTACCAGTTCTTCCCCTTTGTAGATTCCGTATTTGGCTCCTTCTAAAGAGTAATTGCCATTTTTATCGGAAATATCGGTATTGGCAGAGGATTTCTGCAGTTCGATAAAGCCGTTTGGAACCTGATACCAGCTTCCTGCAAAAGTTTGGGAAGCATCGCCAGGAACGATAAAAGCACGGAAGGATTCTGGTGGGGCAGGAAGCCCTTCAATGGCGTTGGCAACTTCCAATGCTTTGTCAATATAATTTTGAGGTGCACCATGAAAGGCGCCGGAGTCCCCATTATTTCCTGCATGGATATAGGAAACGACCAGATGACCAATGACATAAGAATTGTCATCGGACCATCCTTGGAAATATTGATCTTTTATTACCTTTTCATAACCATATCCACCGTTTAAGTAGTAAAGAGCTTTTCTGAGTGGGGAATTTTTTCCCAAAAGGTTATAAGGATACTTTCCGGAAGCCGGTGTTTTCTTTAATGGTTCTACGCAATAAGCCGTGTTATTGCCATCAAAGCTCATGCGGGAAGTATAATAGTCCCCGTATGGAATTTTGGCTCCTGCCTTATAATCAATGGTTCCATCTGCAGCATAAGCGGTATGGGCATTGAAAAAGAGTGTGCTAAGAAACATCGTGACACAAAGAAAAAGGGCGGTTAGCCGGATATGAGGTTGTTTTGCTGGTTTTAACATAAATCTCCTCCTTTGTTAAAAAGAAAAGCAGCCATATTCGGGCTGCAGGTAACATTAACCGACTTTTTTATCCTGGCGTTTCAAGATTTCCAGGAGTTCCTGTCGGTCTGTGGTAATTAATTCTTTTTCCAGGTTGGAAGCTTTAAATTCCACAGTGATATTATTGTTGTTTGTTGAAATTAGTCCGTTTCCACGTTGGAAATGGGTGATATTCATAACTTCGGTTTCGGAAAGACGAAGAATGGTTTTTACACGTTGTGCCTCTTCATCTTCCATGTTAAGAATAATTTTGGTTTTACAGTTATTGATAATGCCTTTTCCATATTTTCCGTCATCAAGAGCAAAAAAGTCATTGAGGTCCTGGGTTGCAAAAATACCGGCACCAGAGTATGCCCGGATGATCTTGGCAATCTCCAAAACGAATTCAGCGGCCAGGCGGTTACTGGAGGCACCGATGAGCTGCCATACTTCATCTACAAAAATGGCTTTTTCTTCGGTACGATTTTCTTTGGCTTTATCCCATACATAGTCCAGAGCAACAAACATCCCTACCGTTAAGAGATCACTGGAGCCAGTCAGCTCTGAAATGTCCAAAACGGTATATTTATTGGTCAGATCTACATTGGTCTGCTGGTTAAAAGAGGAAGCAGAGCCATGGACAAGACGGTTTAGGATGTGAGCCAGTCGTTTGGTATCTTCAGTTTCCATCAAAACATCATATACATCTCCAAGAATTGGCATCGCTTTATAATGATCCGGGTGTTTGGGATCAATGAGGGATTCATTCTTATGGGTGATTCCCTTTCTTGCATAGGTTTTAATCAGTGCTTCGTCCAAAAGCTGTTTTTCCTCATGGCTCATATCTGGAATGAGCAGAGAAAAGAAAACGTGCAGACGTTGAATCTTACTGGCTAAGGCAGATGCGTCTAAAGTTGGACCGTCCAGCAGCTCATTGACAGAGTTATCTACTTTTCGGATTTCCATGACATTGATGCAGTTTTGGCTGGCAGGAGAAATCTGGATAAAGGTTCCGCCTACATTTCTGGCAGCCCGATAAAACTCATGACCTTTTAGCGGTGCGATGATAAATACCTGGATTCCTTTACGCCGCATACGAAGTGCCATAGTCTGCATGGTAAAGGTTTTTCCGGATCCGGAAGTGCCAAGAATCGCAATATTGGAGTTTTTATATTGTTTGGAGTCAAAAATATCAGCAATCACTAAAGAGTTGTTATGCTTATTTACTCCAAATAGGATGCCGTTGTCATCGCAAATGCTGTAGCTAACGAAAGGATAGCAACTGGCAGCTCCGGTGGTTAAGACATTTCGTTTTGAGAGTTCATAGAGCTTCTTGTCCAGGTTTACAAGAGGAAGGGAAGATAAAAATCCCTGTTCTTGCAGGAAGTAACAAGACCGCAGATCCATATCCTGTGAGATGAGAAGTTTTTTCATCTCCTGAATCCGCCATTGTAGTTCTTCCAGATCACCTGCCGTAATCGTAATCAAAAGATTCATGTAATAGAAATCTTCATTATTAGCAAGTCCCTGTTTGAGGAAATAGCCGGAACGGATGGCAGAATCCAGATCATCAAAATCCGCATTGGTATCAGAGGCCTCTTTGATCTTTGAACGGTTGATCCGGATTTGCTGTCCAAGACGTTGCTGGATCTTATCTTTGGGCTGTTTATGCAGAAAAAAGTCAATGTCAATTCCTTCGCCAGCATTGATAAGCAGGGACAGCCAGCCTGGCATTACTTTTGCTTTGTAACCATCGCACGGCACCAGCAGGTAAGAATGGTAGATGCCATTTACCAGCACATAGTTGCTGTGCTTAAAGTCCAAAGACTCTGGTGCAATGAATTCATTGATATGGATGTTATCCACTTCCTGCTCACGACCAGATTCCATATAGCGGGTAAGTACCTGGTTAATCCGTTTTGGCAAAGGTGTTTCGGTACATTTGGTACGGTTCAGTAAAGTGTAGAGTACATCGGTTGTAAACTCATCTTCATTGTCATGAACCAGCACATCGTTGCCGCATTGATATAGAAAGGTTTTAGCGGTTTGTGCCGCAGTCTCCAAAGCCGCCAGGATTTCCTTTTCCTCCACCTTCCGATTCACATTGAAAGGTTCGTATTCAAAGATTAGGAAAAAACGTCTGGAAACCGCTTCTCTGGAGCTTAACTGCCGGACAAATTGGATATAGTCTTTTTGTAACTGCCGGCAGTTAGGATCTGATTCCCGTTCCATTTCCAAACGGGACTGTTCCAGATGTTTGTTGATATCCGCTTTTTTGGAGATCATCTTAATCTGCAGTTTCACAGGACTGATTTTTAGGTAGGAGATGAAGCTGAAGATGATCCCTTGTTGTTCCCTAGCACTGCGTAAGAGGAAATTGATTGGTTCAATCTCTAGGATTTTTACATAACGATGGTCTGTCGTGTAGATAACGCCATTGGCAATTTTATCAATAGGAAGATAATCTTCTAAGGTGATTTCTTTTCGTTTTTTCTTTTTGCTTTTCCCGGAAGCAGCAGATGACTGGTTGGAAGCTTTATTCGCAGTTCTTTCTTTTTTTCGCTCCTCCAAAAGTTGCTGCTTTATCTGTTGTTTTTCAAGTTTTGCCTGCCTTTTCGCACTTTTACGTGCAGCGTTTTGTTCTTTTTTTAATTGTCGGGACTCAAATTTAAGAATCCGGATGTCTTCACGAGCCTGTTTGCGTATTCCACGTTTTGTAGAAGTATCAAACTGCCGGCGTTCTTTTTTTTTAACAGCAGGGGATTCTTTTGTCTTCTCTTCAGAAGACATCTGAGAGCAGTTCTCTTCAGAAGAAGCTTCTGCAGGTTGCTTTGGATGACGTTTTCGTTTTCTGGTTTTGGGTTCTTTGTTGCGGGGTTTTTTAATCCGGTACTTTTTTTTCGGTTCCGGATGCACATCCATACGGTAAATAACCCGGCGGTTTTTCAGAAAACGCAAAGCGTTCATTAAAAATGCAGTAATGCTTTCCCCACCGATTCCAATTAAAGAAATCATAGCAGCAGGAAGAGCAGTCATACAGAGAATAATAATCCTGACAGTCAGTGTCAGAGGCAGATTGATAACAGGAATGGTGATCAGGATTGCCAGGACACCACCTTCGATGGCATTACGGATTTTAAACATTCCGCCCATAAAGGTCCCTTTTTCTATAAAATTGCGTGGGATGAAGACAGGATGTTGTTCTTCAGTATTGTTCATGGCTGCACCTCCTTTGGTTCTTCCATGGAAGGAGCTTCAGGAACTTCTGTGACAGGGGCAGCTTTTTCCAAATTCACTGAGGTATCGTCATAACCGCCTTCTTGCAACTGTTCAATTTCCTCTGTTGTGATGGAAGGAAGTTTGTCATCTGTCGGACGTTCATAGATGATTTCTTTTCCAGAATCAGGGGTACGTTCCTCACCGAAAAAGAATCTTCCAGTAGAGGAAGTGTAGTACACAGGAAGAACGGACTTATCCGGAAGCTGGAACAAAAAATTAATATCAGAAGCATTGGGATAGGTAGTATCATCAGCAAGGAAACGGATGGAAGTTAGAGACATCTGTTTTACGTTTTTAAGATAGGAGGTCAGTTCTTCCTGAAAAAGTTTCACCTGTTCCTTGGAGAAAAAGTCTTCCAAAGCTTCAAAATCCTGAAAGCTTATGGATTCGTTATTTTCTGCTTGTTCTGTCTCGGTATTTTCACTGTCATCGTGCTGAGTATTTTCTGTCTCGGATTTTTTGTTTCCTTTTTGGGATTTCCAGATGGAGGGAAAAACAAATCCGATGATAATTAAAAAGGCCATCATAAAGATAGCCAGAATTGCTTTTTTTCTGTTCATAAGTGTCTCCTTTATTTTTTAGCGAAGATCCAATAGGCATTTGCGGTTGCATGCACTTCCGTCATCATATCGAATTCACGGTTGATGTAGTTTTTGGAGGAACTGTCATTGGGATCATTGACTAATACTTTACCTCCAGCCGTTATACCACGAAGGACAATAAAATGTCCGCCACTGGTAAAAAGCCCGGCTCTTTGGGAACTGATGACCGGATGACCTTCAGATAAAGCCTGAAGTACCTGGTTGGGATCACTGGTCTGTGTGACAGCCCCACACCCAAAATGATCGGACGCTGCCTGGAAATAAGACCAGTAAGTGCCGACTCCTGGTTTGTAATAGGAATTTCCGCACCAGGATATTGCATCAATAGGTGTAATGGTAGTGCCTGTAAGATAACTGGCAATCATGGCAAAACTGGTAGGTCCACAACCGCTGGATGCAATCGAACCGCCGCCATAGGGGATATTTCCATAGTCTGTCTGGAGATAGTGTGGAATTTGCATACCGTTTGCAGGATAGTTACCGCCACTGGCAGTAATTTGGTAATACCGAAGGACATGATCGACATATTCTTTATCACCATACCGGTCATAAGGCCAGCTTGGTCTTGCACACATCATGTCAGAATAGGCAATGGCGTTTTCTTTGGTATATCCACCGTCCCGTTCCATTGCCCAGTCAATGTATGCAGAACCGTAGTTGTAACCCTGAAGAGCCAGTTTAATCCGGTCTAAGTCCGTAGGTCCGGTACAGCCGGCTTTGTCGAGGGCATATTTTAATTCCTGTACACCACATTCAATGGAGTATTCAGGATCTGTAATCCCATTTGGCACATGGGGATAGCGGGTATTAAATCCACCTTCCGCTGCTTGCATAACATCCAACCCTCGTCCGCCAGATTCCTGCATCATGACTGCCAGAATTAAATCCACATAATCACTCATACCATATTTCGCAGCGGCTCTTTCTACAGCAGGGCGGTAGGACAATACCTCATCACTAAGATTGATAGCAGCTACTATGCCGGAAGAAGCAGTTCCAAAGAAAGCAGTCAGATTTTCTGCATAGTTTTTGGCAAGTTCTTTCTGCTTGTCTGTAAGATGGAATACATGGTCTGCAAAATAGGAATCCCCAGCATAAACAACGGTATAGGTGTGTTTCGTAAAAGTAACCGTCTGTGTTTGTGCCTGTCCCTGTTCTGTGCCGGTTTCTCCTTCTGCACCGCCATCAACGGTAACTTCCATGGTAACTGTTTCGGTTGCTACATCATAAGAAAAAAGTCCTTCTTTGTTTTCACGGATGAGTTTCTTTAATTGGTTTAGGTTGATGTTTTTATAGTCATCCTGGCTGGCACAAAATTGTGAAATCAGCAGATTGGCATTGACGGCGATGCTGTATGTATAGGGATCATTGATGGATGCAGTATCTCCCTGTGGAAGACGGGAAATTGCTGCATGGATCTCTGCCAGAATGTCTTCATGGCTTTCTTCTAACACTTCAACGATGGCATCACGGGAAGCACGGATGTTTTCACTGATCATAGAGTTGCTGTTTAGCACATCGCTTTGGTCGGTCAGACTTCCAAAGATCAGACCAGGGAGCATCACAATAAATAAAACCGGAAGCAGCAGTATGGCGAGAATAACAAGGAGAATTTTAGCGAACTGATTCCGGTTGGCTATGACTGCTCCAATCGCTGCTGAAAAAGGCCCGCCAAGGGCTGCACCATATCCTGCTTTGGAGAAAGTGGCTGCTGTTTTTAAGGACTTTAGGTGAGAAATGGTACTGGAGCCTACATCCATTGCTTCGTCAAGTCCAGAGCGTTCTGTATCCATCACTAAATCCGATCCTTTCTTGGAGGAGTAGGAGGAAGCTTTTGGACAATGGATTCGTTGTAGGCTATCTTTCCATCGCCAGCATCATAAGGAATTTTGGATACCGTATTTTCAGCATACTGTTTGTACCAGGTAGCTCCGTCTACAGATTGAACAGTTTCATAGGTTCCCTGGGTAGGAGCCGTATATTGATCGGCATGGTACATAGCAAATTCCCGGCTGTCCCCATTGGAACCGGACTCAACTCCTGTTATCCTGCCACCTCCAATTTCAACATTGGTATAGGAATGATCTGTTTTATCTTCATTTTGAATTCCCATGTAGGATTGAAATGCAGAAACAGCTCCATCACCTTTGATCGAGCCAACTTGACCATAGTTTCCTTGAGCAATATTGCTGATAACGTTATTGGCAAAATCTCCGCCTTTTTCAAGGGAAGACTGATAGAGTGCATTTCCGATGCTTGGTCCTTCGGTATATCCGGTGGCTGCATTTACCGCAGAACGCTCTGTCTGCCTTCCAACGGCTCCGGCTAATCCTCCGGAAAGGAAAGAACTTTGTACTGCAGCACTTCCGGGAGAGGAAGAATGGGAACTACTATGGCTTCCACCTCCATGCCCTCGAAAGGAACTTGCAAGACCTCTTCCGGCGATTAAAAGTTCAGCCATCATATTTCCACCAGTATTTCCAACATTGACTCCCAGACTTGCCATAAAGCTGTCAATCTTTTGAGAAACCTTCAAAAAAGCAATGGCACACAGAAACCAGATAAAAACATTACCGGTGACCGTTTCTTTTCCCTGTGCATCCACAGCTTGCTGTACCTCTGCTTCTGTAAGTTCAGCGGCAAAGACCGGCATGGATGTTACAAGAATCAGACAAGAAATCAATAGCAGGCTGCAGAGCAGTGTTTTCTTATGTTTCATAATCTCCTCCTTCCTAGAGTGATAAAGGGTTTGCAAGGAATGTTCCCACCATGGAAGTAAACAGCCGCAAACACCAGGCGTTCATTAAAAGCAAAAAGAACTGTCCGCCGAGCATACGGCACCAGCTCTTAAAAATATTTCCAGTAGCCTGGGAAGCACCTGTGGAAAATGCAACAGGTGCGGTGTAGACCAGAACTCCAAGCAGTATATAACGTTCCGCAGCTTCAAAAAGCAGCTTGATGTAATTCCAGGCAAGGATCAGTACCAGTATGAGGGCAACAATGGCAACAGCACCGTTGGCACATACTCCCAGGATGACTGTGATTACAGAATTAAACTTGGCAAATTCCAGTGGTGGAAGATCTTCAGTCAGAATCCAGCTATACGGGGTTCCTGCAATATTCAATAGAAGATCTACAATGTCTTTGGCATAGAATGTCAGGAAAAGGAACATAAAGGTTCGCAGTGATAATTTGATTGGATCTTCAGCGTCAATCCCTGTCCCCATAAAATAATTCTTAAAAAGCTGCCAAACCCAGTTTAAAAGGATGAGTCCGATAGCCAGTGCCAGAAAAATCTGGTACATTGTTTCCGCTGCTGGAAAATACCGGAGAAAAGTATCCATGGAACATCCCAGTGCAGCCAGAACAGAAGTCGTAATCAAATCCAGAATGTTCATGACCTGTTCGGCAATCCATTCTACAATTCCGTCAAGTATTCCCATGAAAGAGCCACCTCCTTATCTGCATTATCCATTCCACTGCCCGCCGGCAAAGAACGGAGTGATGTAAGCCATGATAAATCCCAGACCATTGAGAATCGCCCATGTAATGATGATTCGTTTGAGCCATGCCCTGGATTCATCCACGGTTTTTCCGGATTTGGAAAAATTCATCAAAAGCAAAGCAACCGATGCAGTTACAACAGCCGCAATGGTGGAGATCAGGATAATCTGGTTATATACGTCTTTCATGATTTCTGAAGCTTTGTCCCAGATGGTAGCAGCCATAACTGGTTGTACATTACAGGCAATCAGAGTGAAGACAAGGAAGGCAGTGTAGAGATATTTTCCATAGTTCCGATGATGTTTCATGCCCGGTGGGGCTGCTTTGTGTACATGGTTTTTCAAGTAAATGAACCTCCTTCATAAAAAGAGGGCAAAGTGAGATCTTTCACTTTGCCCTGGCTTATAGTTTTCCTGCCTCATAAAAGCTTCCGTCCGGTCAATACGGAGGAACGCTTATTCTATATTTAGTTGTGATACTCCTTTCCATGCACTAAAAAACGCAGCTTGCACCAGAGAAGAGGCATTCCCTGGAAAGCTGCGTTTTCGCTACATATAATTTTGACAGTATCATTCTAACATGGGTAGATTTCCCTGTAAATCGCAGAAGTGTGCCAAGCTGGGGCATAAAAATGAATAGTATGTGCCAACGAGGACAAAAAAAACGCAATTTAAGCATAAAATATAGATTTGTAGATTAGGAAAGTGTATTTATTAATGGTAACCTAAAATGTTAGGTGAAATTGTTGGCGATAAGTGATTTTGGTTACATAAAACTTAGTACGAAATATTTTTGCTTTGTACGGGGAATTAGTTCGTATAACAAAAATGGAAGAGTATAAGTTGACAGTTGCCTAACAATTTTGAATGAAAGGAGGATGTAAATATGTTTGAAGTAGTGAACAGAACAGTTACTGAAGAAGAGGCAAAAAATATTGATAGCAATATTTGTCTTCTGTGCAATAAAGGTGACAACAACTGTACTATTTGCAATGGTGGATCATTAGATTTCATTAGTTAATTGCCAATTAAGAAGCAGAGTGGTCATTCAAGACTAGAGAACCGGGGATTTCCCCGGTTCTTGTTAGATAATACAAGGGAGGCGATAATATGTATAGTCTTAAGCAAATAACTAAAAATTATGTGAATGGAAAACAGATAACAGAGGTACTTAAAGGCATAGATTTAGATATTGCTGAAGGTGATTTTTTAGCGATTATGGGTAGTAGTGGAGCTGGTAAAACTACTTTAATAAATATATTGACAATGATTGAAGATTATGATGAGGGAGAAATATCCTTTTTCGCCAAATCATTTAGGAAGTATAAGGATAAGGAAAGAGATCAATACAGAAAAAAAGATATAAGTATAATTTTTCAAGATTATAATTTGATTCAAGAAATGACAGTTGAGGAAAATGCTTATTTAGGCGTATTACTAGCAGAATCAAATGCGAAGGAACTATCTTTTGAAGAAGTAGTACAACAATTAAATATAAAAACTCTGTTAAATAAATATCCAGATGAATTATCTGGAGGTGAACGACAGAGAGTTGCAATTGCTAGAAGTATATTGAATAATTCAAAATGTATTTTTGCGGATGAACCAACAGGGGCTCTCAATAAAAAAAATGCCGATATTTTATTAGAGATTTTTAGAAAACTGAATACGGATTTAGAAAAGACAATAGTTATGGTAACCCATGATCCATATGTGGCTTCATATTCAAATAAATTCGTCTATTTAAAAGATGGAAGGATAGAGAAACAGTTGATAAAGAATGATTCACAAAAGAAATATTATAAAGAAATAATCAGTTGTTTGGAGAAATATGATGGATAATACTATTAAAATGTGTAAATTACTAACCAAATTATCCTCAAAAGACTTTAAAAAGAACATTCAGTTAAATCTATATTATGTTGTTATGATTGTTATGTATTCTGCAATAATGTATGGAATAAATATCATATATTCTAAGGATTATGTAATTCAACATATAGAGTATTTTAATGTGGATAATATTCTTTTGATGACACGTATTATGGCAGGATGCTTTTTTTTATTAGCATTAGGAATAATTTTGTATCTTGATAATTACTTATTCAATTACCAGAAGAACAAATATTATTTGTTACGAACAATGGGGTTATCAAGAAGAATAATATCTTATAAAATTTTGGTTGAACGACTTATAGGAAGTATTATAGGACTTTTGATTGGTATTATTATAGGCACTGTATTTAACTATTTTTTGACAAAACATATTTTGGAAGTTATGGAGACTACTATAACAATATCTTTCAAGTTATATAAAGATGCATTAGCACTTACTATTTTGGGAAATGCCATATTATTATTAGTTACATTTATAAAAAATGTGAAAAGATTCAAAAGTATTGAGTTAAAAGAATTATTAACAGTAGAAAAGAAAATAAAAATTGGAAAGATTCCTTCAGTTAAAGCAAATATAATTTCCATAATAGTTATTGGCATAATGGGAATAGGAGTTTTAAGATATTATGATTATGTTCAACACTTACAAGAGATTCCTGATAATGTAAAAAATCTTTTGATTTTTTTGGTTATTATTTTAGCGATACTGGCGATAAGAAGTTTTATTTATGCTGGAATAAATTTGCAGACAAGAAAGAGGTTGAAAAAGCAGTATCATAATATTGAAGACATTATATTGCTCACAGAGTTAACTACATATTCCAAAAGATTAAAGTTTATGATGTTTTCATCTAGTATTATATTGCTTTTTTGTATAGTAGTACCAGTAATGGCTAACATACTATTCACGTGGTCTCATTCATTCAATCAATATAAAGGCTCGTATGATATAGAAGTAAATAGTATTTATAATTATATCAAAGAACCCGATAAGATTGGAGAAATTGAAATTGATTTTTTGAATGAGTATTTAGAGAGTCAAGATGTACATGTTAATAAATTCATTAAGGTTAAAAATTATCTTGCAAATCCAGATTTATTTAAAAATCGTCGAAGGGGAATGTTTCCACCTTATATTATATCCCTAGATGATTATAATTGTGTTAGATCTGCATCAGGATTGGAAAAGGTTAGTTTAAATAAAGATGAGTTTTTAGTTCATAAGTATAAGACCGAACAGAATGTTTTTTCTGATAAAAAAATTGTGTTGTCCAATGGTGTTACTCTGAAAAATTCCCAGAAAGAATTTACAGATTCTGTTGCGGGAGAAAGTTTATTTAATACAGATAATCCGTATGTTATAGTAGTGAATGCATACGCTGTAGAAGGGTTATTAAAAGTATCAGAAACAGTATTAATTGATACACAAAATAGGATAACATATAGCCAAGCAGAAAAAATAGAAAAAGATATTTTGACAGAGTTAAATAATAGTGAAATATATGAGTTAAATAGAATTTATAATAAAGAAGATGACTTTTTCAGAATATTTGAGGTTACGATGCAAACAATTTCAAATAACCAGTTTGTGACGTTTACGATATTGGTGAATTTATTATCCATCTATTTATTCATAATAGGTATGGTACTTAATTTAAGCATTTTGAGTTTGAATTATTTATTTATTATGAGAAGTCATGTTGATAATATTAAGGTATACCGTAGGCTGGGGGTTAATGAAAAGGAAAGTAGTGATATTAGAAAAAAGGAGAGTAGGTATATCTATACTACTCCATTGGTCTGTGCGGGAGTTTTTCTGAGTATTATTTTAGGAGTATATATTTCATTGAATTATGCAGAAATACATGCTTATGTATCAATAAAAGGTGTTATTTTAAATGCCAGTCGTTATCTGTTATTGGTTATAGGAATGACTGTATTATATGCCTTTATTACAATGAGAATAATAAAAAAAGGAGAGAAGGATACATATGTACAATAGAATTATTCAGTTTAATGATTTCAAGATATTTCGTAATGAAAAAGAGGTGGTTATTTTAGACATAGAAAACGGAAAACTTGTAAAAGTGGATGAAAGAACCCTAAAAGTAATTCAAAACAATAACTTATCGAAAGAAGAATTATTTCAGAAAAGTAAAAAATATTTTAACGAAGAAGAATTTAATTCGCTTGTAAATGCAATGGAAAATGCAGGCTTTCTTAAATATGTGGATTCTAAAAATGAATCGTCGATAGAAACTTATACCAAAGAAAATATTGTTGGAATAACCTTAATGTTGGTTCAAGGATGTAATTTGGCATGTTCCTATTGTTTTGGTGACGAAGGTAGTTATTGTGATTCAGGTAAAATGAGTAAAGAAACTGCTTTTAAGGCAATAGACTATTTATTTGAGCACTCAGATGCCGATAAAGTTTTAATAACATTTTTTGGAGGGGAACCTTTGTTGGCAGTAGATTTAATGAAAGAAATTATTTCGTATTGTAAAACCAAAGATAAAAATGTTGGTTATTCGATGACAACAAACGGAACTTTATTAAATGATGAGGTAAATAAACTAATAGTAGAAAATAAAATTTCGACTATTATCAGCATTGATGGTGATAAAGAAAAAAATGATAAAAACAGATATCATAAAGATGGAACAGGCAGTTATGACCAAACTGTAAAAAATACAAAAGAATTACGAAAAGAGTACGGTTTAACGTCTAGAGCAACTCTTACACCAGGTAATCTTGATATGGTTAATACATTTAATCATTTGAATGGGTTAGGCTTTAAAAATATACCGATGACACCTGCCAATAATTTGACATCAGATGCGGAATTTGTGGAATACATTAATAGCGAAATAGAATTGATAGAATATGCCAAAGAATTTATTCATAGCAATAATTGTTCTAAAGTGCGAAAGATGACTTTTATATACTCTGCATTGTTAAGTTTACACAGGGGTGTATATAGACAATTCGGTTGTGGGGCAGGGATAAGAGACGTTGCAATAGATATACATGGTGATATATATCCTTGTCATAGATTTGTAAGTTATAAGGAAACTTGTTTAGGTAATGTGTATGATACATATCAGGAAAATGAAGAGAAGAGAGAAAAGTATTTAGAAAAAGCACAAATTAATAATCTAAATACTCGTGAAGGCTGCTCTAAATGCTGGGTTAGAAAATATTGTGCAGGTGGTTGTGTGGCTGGAAATTATGAAGAAAATGGTGGTTTATTGTCGCAGCCACCAAGGGAGTGTTTCCACCAACAGGTATTTTATGAAAAATTAATATACTTGTATATGGAACTTAGTGAAGAAGAAAAAAAGGAGTTGTTTGGTGAAAAGTATTAAAAATATTTTAAGCAACTGTCATATTACGATTACTTTTTTTTTGATGCAACATGGAATTTGTTTCTTGTTTTTGCTGATAAGCACAGCAACATCTGTTTATTCACCAAGTTATATTGGAAAACTAATAGATAGCGTTCAAAATATGCAATATAATAATGTGATTTTTTATAGTAAAGCATTGATTTTACTGACTATTATCGCATTAATAATAGAATATTGGAAAGCAAATAGATATAATTATTTTGAAGCAAAAATGAATATTGCTTCAAGACAGGCAATAATGCAAAGAATTACAAATACCAATGCTGATTTTTGGGAAAAATATTCAATAGGAAATTTAGAGACACTATTAGATAAAGATATTCCACAATTTAATAGCTTTTTGGTATCGGATGTTTCTAATGCTGTAGGAAATTTGCTTTCCTTTTTAGGAATAGCTTGGTATATTTTGAGAGTCAACATAAAACTAGGAGTAGTTATTATTGGGTTAGTCATATTTTTTGTCGTTGTTCAAAAAATATATACTTTACCTTTAAATTATAAGCTACAACGAATGAAGGAAGTGGAGACACAAACCAATACATATTCTAATGATATTTTGAACAATATTGAAAGTTACTATTTAATTGATAATGTAAAAAGTGCATTTAGTTTGTATGCAAAATCAAATAAATTATTGTTTGAACAGTTTTTTAAAATAAAAAACCATTATCAAATTTCATTGATCATATCACAGAGTTTTAACTTGATTTCTATTATTGTAATCCTATCAGTATGGATATTAGATTCCAGTATCAATTTAAGCCCTGGTCAATTAATTAATGTGATTTTGTACACCCAAAAACTGTATGTTCCATTATTCAAGATAGGAGAAGTTTTTTTACAATACAAATCATTTTGTGTAGTGTCAAACAGATTGAATTTGTTAGTTAAGATACCTTTACGTAATTATGGTAGTAAGGAAGTAACAAGTATTCAAAAAATAGAAATAACGGACTTAACTAAAAAAATTGATACCAAAGTAATATTTGACAAATTCAATATGTCTATACATAAGGGCAAAATTCTAGGTATAACAGGCGAAAACGGATCTGGAAAAACTACCCTAATAAAATTATTGAGAAGATTTGATGTGGTATACAATGGTACGATTACAATAAATGATGTAGATATTAATGAATTATCACAGGAATCATTGTTAAAGGGAATATCGGTAATGCCTCAAAAGGCAACAGTGTCTGTTGATGATATAGAAGAAATAGCTTGTTATGTGAATAATAATGAACTTTTAAATTTTTTAAACCTAGATGAAGTGCCGAAAAAGCAAGTATATAATTATACTTTAAAATCTGGTGGCGAACTGCAGAAAATATGTTTCTTAAAAGTATTTTTAGAGAATAAAGATGTTTTAATTTTAGATGAACCTACAGCATCTATGGATATGAAAAGTGAAGAAATAGTTGGTGATTTGCTTGCAAAAATAAAGTGGGATAAAATTATAATAATCATCACACATAGAAAATATCTTTTATCTATGTGTGATGAAATAATAACTTTGAATGCATAATTGTATGTTGGTTCAAATGTAACTCTGATGAAGGCATTAAAGACTGGGGGATTTCTCTTATCCCCCAGTGCATTATGAATGCTATATGTATTGCTTAATAATCCGAGTGATGATCCCCACTGCAACATTCCGATCCTCGTCAATATGTGTCACAACAAAGGACACCTTATCTTTCTTTCCAACGGCGCGGCTGTCGTAGCAACTGTGAGCAATGGCGTTGACGCCCAATTCTAACCGGACAAAAACAGTTCCTTTGTGGATGTCTTCCACCGTTCCGGCATATTTTCCCTGTACCCGACAATTTTTCAGATTTTCTTTGCTGGTGTTGCCTTCCACGCTTTTCACATCTGCATGGATGGAGAGCATTTCCGGGGAATCTCCCTGGATAGTTAAGATCCGGACCAGAATATGTTCCCCTACTTGGAATCGTTCCCTGGCATCACCCAGCCAGTCAAAAGACAGATCTCTTGCAAGGATGGAAGTTTCTACACCAAAGATTTCTGCCCGGACTACTTTTTCAGCAACGGCAATGACTCTGGCCTGCACAATACGGTCTTCGTGGATTTTAGTCTGTCCGGAAGAGTCCTGATCAAAATAGAAAATCTGACGTTTCTTCAGCATAGCATCTTTCCGGCTGGCAACGATGCTTCTGGATTTGGTATCCAGTCCTTTGATTACAAAGTCGATTTCACAACCAAGCATATTGTTAAGGACTTTGTTCTGTCTAAGAGAGAGATCTCCGTAATCATGATTTTCATCCTGGATCAGATTGATCATCATTTCCGAGATGGGGATGACTGCCCGATAATCTTTATAGTAAATAATTGCTATTAAGCTGCCGGCTTCGGTCTTTTCAATACCTCCCAGAATGCCGGTGAGAATTTTCCTGGTACGATAGGCATTTTGGATGTCATGCCAGATTAAATCCGCTTTTGATTGAGCAGTTTCTAATACAGTATCGGAGTCAAGGGTTAAAATAGGGGTGTTCAGGTTCATTGTTTCGTTTGCCATAAATATGATCTCCTTTCAAAATGTGTTATGACATGATGGAATCTTTATCTAAAGGAACCATGCCAGAGTCGGGGGAATCTTCTATAAAATTTTCCTGAAGGAAATCCTCCATAAAATCATCGGGAGTAGGTTCCTGATAAACGGGGTCGGATGTAAAATGTGGTTTCTGTTTTGCTATTGACGCAGAAGATGAACGGCGTTTCCTTTTGGATGATCCGGATGAGGGCTGTGGTCGATAATCTGTTTCTTCCGAGGAACCATTTTTGCGCCATTCAGGTATGTGTTCCGATGCTTTTCTTGGTATCAGCTTTTTGGCGTCTGGATGCAGGGTATAATCGTACTTTTCTACTTTTAGGACTTTTTGCCCACGTAGGATAACCAAAGCAGTATCAAGCGGGAGCCGCAAGATTTCATCTGGTGTTAAGAGTTTCCGCTTGCCGATAGATTTTGTCTGCCGGTATTCTGGTGTATAGTCGGATACCCGCCAGCTATTGAGCTGCTTGGCTTCGCTGCTTACCCCTACGGTTACATCGCCGCTGCGGTTACTGATAAAGGTAGCAGTAACTTCATCTGTGCAGCCCAAAAAGAGCTGGGTGTCACAGTTGCCGATAATTTCCTGCCATTGGTTATAAGGATAGCGGTTCTGCATCTGGGGCAAATTCTGAAAGATGCAGGAAATGCTGAGATTCCGGCTTCGGATTACACTGATTTTCTTATTCAATTCCAGGATAGCTCCGGTGTTAGCAAGCTCATCAGCCAGTATATGTACAGCAACAGGAAGTTTTCCTTCTTCTCCATATTTATCTGCATATCGGACCAGTTTGATGAAGATGAAGGTCATAAACAGGGAAGATAAAAAATCGAAGGTGCTGTCCTGGTCTGAGGTAATGCAAAAGTAAGCACATTTCTGTTTCCCTGGAAGTGTCAGATCAATCTCATCATAAGAGGTAATCTGCCGAATGAGTTTATTCTGAAATACCTGAAGTCTGGCACCCAATCCGATAATAACTCCGCTTCGCACGGTATCACTGGCTTGTTTGTAGATGCAGTAAGGAACTTTTGCTGGATGGGACACTGGGAGCAGATCAAAAAGACTGTTCAGCTCCTTTTCGGAACTCATGGTCAGGAGCTTATAAACCTGTCCGATATTTCTGGCTTCCGGCGGAAATCCCTGATCCACATAGAGAACCAGGGCTTTTAGCAGGTTCATCTCCGCATTATCCCAGAAATGATCTCCTTTTCCGGAACCTGTATTCTGGATAATGACATCTGCAAATACCTGAGCCATCGTTTCCTGTCCATTGATTTCACCCAGACAATTCCAACTATCCGAGTTTTCCGGATTGACCAGATTAAATGCTTTTACTACATAGCCTTCGTTTTCCAAATAAGCAGACATGCTTTCATAGAGTTCGCTTTTGGGATCGGTAATGATTAAACTTTCCCCGGAATTGCCTTCCTGCCCTCTGGCGACACACTGGAAAATCATATTCCTGGCAAATGCCCTGGATTTCATGGAACCACTGGCACCATACACGGCGATATTTTTATTCATTCGTGTTTGATATGGAAGACATACGGCTTTGCCATTCAATTTTCCTAAAATGGTTCCTTTATTTTTCTTTACATCTCCGGTCAGTTCCAAAACTTTCATCATTTCATCTGGAGTCATGAATCCGGATGTACCGTAGGTTCCTTTTGTAGAGTAATTTAAGTTCCGGTCATGGTCACTAATCTCCCCGTTTCTGTCATATCCCATACGCATAAGTAAAAAAGTAAGAAGCCCAAAGAGAACCAGGCAAAGAAAAATCCCATACAAATTGTATGGGAAATCGGTAAGGGCAGTATGAAAGCATACCAATGGGTGTAAAGAAGCTGCTTGCGGATAGGTTCCGTTGCCGGCAAAGTTTCCGGCAGAAGTCCATTCCTGATAGTTTTTAATAAATTGTGCTGCGTATCCTCCGGCATACAGAGTGCAGACGCTTATGGGAAGCAAAAACAGGAACTTCCACCATTTACGGTTCATTGAAAAACCTCCTTTTAAACTTTTGAAAATCAATGCTGGAGAAGTGTATATCTGCAGTCAGGTATTTTTTCAGGCAGGGAAGCTGAAAGTCAAAGCAAATCAGGTTCCCGGATAGCCCATATACATTTAATCCAGTATTGAAGCGGTTGATACGCTGCATGTCAAAATCATACGCAAGCAAAATAGGGTTTTCCTGGCTGTCTATTCCATCATGTTCAATTGGCAGATCCTCACGCTGGGGAAAACAGTCGGACAGTAGTAACTGATTAAGCTGCATCATACGCTGGGGTTGTACCAATAAACGGAGCAGGTATTCTCCGTAGCTGTTATTGGGCAGGAAATAGAAGTGTTCATACGCAGTATCCAGCATGAACAGTGTTTTTTTGTATCCCCCGGTACTGGTAAGGAGACGGAAAGCCATATCCATATCACTGCCGGTCATGATGGCATAAACGGTAGGCGGGCCATGGTAAGGAAGTCCTTGAAGATAGTGCTGCAAAAAAGCATTGAGTCGGACTTCCGTTTTGTATTCCCATTTTAGAAGTGTATTTCCGGTATTATAAACAGCATAGACACAGTGAGGAGCCATCAGGATTCCCATACTACGGGAATTTTTGATTTTAGTAGTGGATGCTCTAAGATTTTTTATTTCCCTAGAAGAGTAAAACAGAGGAAGGCTTCGCATAGGAAACGTAGCCGCTTCGCCGGATTCAGAAAAAAGCAGGGGCTTTTCATCTGGAAAGAATGGGATTCCAGCATGGGAAAGCGTCAAATAGGTTTCTGCTTTTTGATGAAGTCGCAGCCGTCTTGGTAATTCGCTACGTATGAGGTTGGTTTCTGCATTTCCGGTTAAATAGTTTTGAAAACGACAGGAATTTTGCGAAAGCAGCAGTTCTTTTGCCCGTTTGGTAAGGCGATAACCTCGTAGGCCATCTTTATAGTGTGTTCTTATAAGCTTACTCTGCTTTAAATCTGTAACCACCTTCTCTGCATAGGAATCACTCTCAATCAATCTGTTAAGCTGTCCGGAAGGGAATTCCCCACATAGTCCAACCATTTCCAAAAGCTGATATTTTATAGAATCGGTTTTTATCAAATAAGCATCACCTCAGTTCGATTTTTACCTATGACAGCCTATACTTGGGTAAAGTAAGGGCGGTATTAAGCATAAAAAATGCAAAGAATATGGCTTCTTTGCAGAAAAATTACCTATATCGGAAAAAGAAAGAAAAATATCAGGAAATTTCCGATATGGTTTTGATAGACGATTTTCTATTTTTCAGCCAGCCAGGAAAGATTTCCGGTTTCATTACAAAGATAACGGTGTGATCGTAATTCCCCAGTTCTGTAGTGTGATAGGAGTCGCAAAAGAGTCCCGTATCATCAACCAGAACATAGGAAGCGATAGTATCTAAAATCTGTTTGAACTCCAAATTATCGTAATCACGTATTCGTTGTAAAGAAAGGCTCTGGTCATAAATTTGACTGAAACAGACCACACATCTTTTATATAACGGAATAGAATGTTCTGTCACATAAGTCTGCAAGGCAAGGTTTAATGGCTCATGTAGAAAAGCGGTGTTGGTTCGCAATTTACGTTTGGGCAGTAGCCCTGGCATGGTAATGGAAAGAACACTATTTGAAAAAGAGATTTTGATTCCCTGCACAGCCGCAGCCTGTTTCAGATAGTCTTTCTTTCCAGTATCAGTTGTGGTATATACCAGATTTCTGAGCTGGCAGGCAATCCTTTCAGAACGTAGGGCAGCACTGATACTCAGCTCTTCGTATTTGTCGGCATACGCTTGAATATCTGTTGTTTTCAATGCAAAAATAGTGTTGTGAAGTTTTTGGACTTCATCATCAATGCTCTGTAAACGGTCAAAAACAGTTTTGGTGTTCATACATACCTCATTTCTTTGCATAATAGCTGACAGATCCGGTAGAGGAGTCTACAAGGCAAAAGGCAATCAC
>UMAL01008109.1_pt1 | contig 53183 bp, 46 predicted proteins | sample 1963691 | NCBI WGS metagenome assembly UMAL01 (sample SAMEA4835914, study PRJEB28245) | human gut metagenome | biome: gut microbiome; material: fecal sample | place: Denmark | collected 2008
AAAAATAAACATTAAGACATTATCATAAAATAAACACAAAAAGTTAATATTAATAATCAATTAATTGAAATTTTAATAATTTTGTGTTATAATATTATCGGTTATGAGAGGAGTTGATTAAGAATGGATAAATATAAAGTTTTTGATGTGTGCGATTATATTTTACATATCAGTCCTATGACCCCTAAAAGATTACAAAAAATGCTATATTTTTGTTATTCGTTTTATTTAGCAGCAAATAATAAAAGTGGCTCAGCACTTGAAAATAAACTTTTTGAAAACCAATTTGAGGCATGGATTCATGGACCAGTAATACCTATAGTATATAGAAAATATGCTGATTATGGTATGGCTGAAATTAGTTGTGAAGAATTGGAAAATGACGTTATTGATGCGTATGATAAAAAATTCTTATCTAATATAGTTAATGGTTTGAGTAAATACACAACATACCAATTGGAAATGATTTCTCATAATCAAGAACCATGGAAAAAAGCTAGAGAAAAATATGATTTTGATGAAATTAGTAAAGAAAAATTAGATGATTTGCTAATTTTTAAATGCTTTTCAAAATTGGTGAAAAATGGGTAAAAATAAGAGAAGTAAGAATACATTTAAATTCAAGGGGCTATCTTCCAGTAATGAAGAATCGAAAATAGAGTTTAAATTTCATCAGTTTGCGTTTACTTCAATTAAAATTGACGGTTTTAGTAATTTTTATAAGAATTCAGAAGAGGCACATAAAAAACTTTCAGTTATTTTTGGAAAAATTATTCCAACCATACATGGTAAGAGATTTTCTCAAATTCAATTTGACTCTCAATACCATTTTCATAAAATTGATGATAGGGAACAAAATATGCTATATAAGAGAATAATTAGAGAATTGGCAAAAAAGGAATACCCAAATATGAATCCTAGTAATAGAGATGAATATGTTAACCAATACTTTTTTGATTCTGAAAATATTTATCAAATAGGTGTTCAAGGAGTGGATTGTACAAGAATAGTAGGTATATTAAATGATAATATTTTTGAAGTTATTTTCTTTGATATTTATCATATGATTTATCCAAATAAGAATTATAATGAGAGCGATTTATCAAAATATAAATATTCTCCATTTTTAGAAAAGAGGGTGAAATAATGAATAACGAATATATTCCCTTATATTTTCCTGGATTTGAAAATTACCCTAAAAACAAATCTGAATTAATTATTGGATTAGAAGATAAAATTAAATATTGTGAGTCTAATAAAGAAAAAAAAGAAATGAAAGTAATTGGAGAAAAAATAAAATTAGGATTAAAATGGTTAAAAAATTCTGTTAAGGACAGAGATATTCCAAGTCTTAAAGGATTAGATTATTATCGATTAGGGGTAGCATACAATAATGTTTTTTCAGTTCAAGTTTGGAGCAGAATAAACGAAAAAGAAAAAATTAGTTACAAGAAAAAAATTATTTTAATATCTAAAGAATAAAAATTTATAACGAAAAATAATGCTCAAATTTTATTGACTAGATAGAAAATTATAATGTTTATAAAAAAACTATAGAAAATAAAAAGCAAAAAAAAGTAATAGAACACCGATATTTGGTTTTGGACTGATGTTTGTCAAGTAGACAGACAGATAATAAAAATAAAAATTTATGCCGATAATGCTTGGTTTCGATATTCCATCGGAGCCAAGCATTTTAATTTGGTTTGAAATCTCTTGTTATTATAAAATTTAATATAATCTTTTATAGATTGAATAAAATTTGCTATCACATACAAAGTAAAATTGCAAATATAATGCAGTATTTATATCAAAATATTGTTTGTGTACACAATTAGTGTACATTGGCAATAAAAAATTCATTAAATTCTTGCACTAATTGTCAAAATATGGTAGAATACATTTACAAACAAATATTTATTAAGCTTGTAGTGGGGGAACACTCTTAAAAATAACATAATGCGGCTAAAATCTCCCTATATATAGGAAGATTTTTTTACTATATGAAAAACATAGCTTTTGAATAAAAAATGTTGGGAAATGCATATGAAAGGATAATCGATTATGTGAAAACAGAAGATAAAATCGAACATATATTTAAGTATACAGATATTTATGGTGCTAAGAGAATTCTTGAAACTAACACTATTCTTTTAAAAACACCTAATCAATTCAACGATCCGAATGATTGTGACTTTTCATTTACAAATGAAGATTCTAGAAAGGCATTTGAATTAGTACAAGAGTATTATTGTCTTTCAACATTAAGAGATATAATTGAAAAAGAAGGACCTCGTATTAAGAAATCACAACAACCAATAATTGATTGTGTTAATGGCGTATTTAAAGCACAAAAATCTATTACATCTAAGACTCATGTGTTTGATTCTAATCCGGTGTTTTGGAAAATGATAAAAATGAAAATCAATAAAATCGATGAATATAAAGAAAAGATGGAGAGTGCATATGAGCAATATGTCACTAAAACGAAAGAAGTACTTCAAGAAGCTAAAAAAAGTGTTTATATTGGATGCTTTTCTAAAAGACCCGATTCAACGCTTATGTGGGCTCATTATGCTGACAATTTTAAAGGAGTATGCATTGAATGGGAAATACTTAGATCATCAAACAGTGATTTTATATTTGATGTGATTTACTCAAAGAAAAAAACACATATTGATTTATTAAAGTATATAAAAATTTATTTAGGTTATGAGTTTACTGGTGATAAGTTTGATGCAAATAACCAGGAGATTAGAGAAAATCTAAAGAAATTAATTATTACAAAAGGAACAGACTGGGTCTACGAAAAAGAAATAAGATTTGTTACTGAAAAAGGAAAAATAAATCCTAAAACTGTAGATGAACTTGGTAATGGAAGAGCTCTTTATTATATGATGACTTTTCCTAGACGAGTATATCTTGGTGAGAAAATAAGCAAAGAAGATGAGCAAGATATCCGCAAAATTTGTGAAAAGTATCCTTACTGTGAGGTCGTTAAGACACGTCATAGTTATGATAAATTTGATATAGAAATTGATTGTGAAACTAAACCTGTTATGCCTATAAAAAATGATAAAAGAAAAGAACTATACGATTTATTAAATAGAATGATGTCTATTATAGTTGAATCTACTATGAATATTGCCGATGTTGTATTTACTGAATATATTAATCATAAAGAACATAAAGATCAAAAACAAATTTATAATTTGTTTGCAGAAGCATATCTTAGTGTTTCGGCTTTTTGCAAATTAATGTTTGACTTTTCATGGTCACAAGCAGCAGCTATATTAAGAACGGCCATAGAACAAGTTTCAGCTTTATATGTTCTTTCTGAATATCCTGATTCAAGAATTGCTTATATTAATTTGTTTAACGAACATGGGAAATATTTATCATTAAATGTAGAAGAGAAAAATAGTTATATTAAGAATAATTTAATACCAAAAAACAGAATAAATAATCATTTTGATTATTCTTGGATTAAAGAATTCACGGATGATAAAACATACGGCAGAGATCAATTACTAAAATTAGCTCATTTGGATGAATTTTTAGTTGATATAAAAGAAACATTGAATGCATTCGCTCATGGAAGTATTAGTATATTCCAGTTTAATAATCCAGAAGAAAAATGGGAATTAATGTCTAGATATGGACGTAGATTAATTTTAACAGCTTGTAAATTATATGATTTCCTTTGCTGTTCTTTTGAAAAATATATAGGTGATAGATTTTTTGATTTGCGATTAAATCAACAGTTTATAGATTTTAAAAGAATTTACCTATCTATAATAAATTACTTGAAAGGAAGTGAAATTCACGATAGTAAAGAAAACTAAAACATTTATATTGTATCTACGAAAAAAATAAGAATAAGTTTAAATAATATCAGAATTTATGAAAAAATTATGAAGTGCTGGAGTAGAAACGTTCAGTCGAATATATTTCATTTGATAATTTTGTAAATGTAGACATATTAATTGCGCCTTTAAACAAATATTAGGAGGTTTAAATAGTATTTCTGGTGGATTGGCTGGTTTAAGAAATACATATGGTAGCGGACACGGAAAAAATGAAAATTTTGTATCTTTGCCAGAACGTTATGCTAAATTAGCTATTGGTTTAGTTTCAACCTTGGTTGTATTTTTATGGGATACAATGTTATATCAATTAGATAAAAATAATCAGCAATTTGATTGCAAATAAGTTTAGCTATTTTTAATCTAATAAAAAGAAAGCAAACTTGTTGAAAATTTAGGAAAAGCTACCATTTAATGAAAAAAATTTAATATTGAGAGATTTATAATAAAATAACCATAGGGTTATTGTTTGTTGAATTATAGGAGGTAAATTATGGAAGAAAAAGGTATTTTATATGTAATGACTACAGTAGTTGATGGCCTGGTAAAGGTTGGTAAAACTGCTAGTTATAATTTTGAAAGAAGAATGTACAACTTAGAGCATAATGGCTATTGTAATGTTACAGGTTTAAGGAGAGAGTTTGCTATAGAAGTAAATGGCTATAGTGAAAAAGAAGATTTATTTAAAAAGTTATTCCAAAGAAGTAGAGTAGCTAATACAGAACTTTATTCATTGGACTTAAATCAAGTAATTCAGTTATTATCATCTTTCGAAGGTAAAAAAATATATCCAGAAAATGAAAGTAAGGAAGAAGTGTTTCAACAAGTTACTGCCGCAGTTGAATCAAGTGAACTACCTGAAGGCGATTATTTTCTATCTTCAAAAGTAAAAGGACCAAATGGTAAAGAAAAAGTAGAAGGAACTTTACGAATTTCTAGTGGAAAATTGACTATATTAAAAGGTGCTACTATATCTACTGATTCAAAAATAAGTATTATGAAATATAGTTTAGCTCGTGATACTGCAAGGAAAGATGGTAATGTTTTATTAGAAAATATTGTTTGCGATTCAGTTTCAATGGCTGCTTCAATAATATGTGGACATAATTCAAATGGCTGGGACAAATGGAAGGACATAAACGGTAATAAGATTGATATATACAGAAGTAAAACTACTGAAGAAGAAGATTAGACTTATTTTTTCCTCTTTGTCTGTTATGAACTATAGAAAAAATAATAATTTTTAGCGTAAATGATTTTTGCTATTTTATTTTAACATTTATAAACGCCTTTAAACTTGTTGAAAATATTGAATTTCTAAAACTAACTGAGGTCAAAAAAATATAGAAAGTTGAAACTCTGTGAATAAATGAAAGTGGTACGAAAGTGAAATAGTGCCACTTTTTGCCTTACAAGCAATAAATATTATTTACATATACATAACATTTATGTTAAGACTAGACGAAAACTTACAGTCAAAATAAAATTTTTAAATAGACTCAATGATTTTTATCTAATTGTTTTGCGTTAGAGGCGTAAAACCTATTTATTGTTTGCAAAAAATTATTATATTCTTGCATTAATTGTCAAATTATGGTATAATATGCTTACAAACAAATATTTCTTAAGCTTGTAGTGGGGGAACACTCTTAAAAAATAGTATCATATGCCTATAGCCCCCCTACATAGTAGGGGGTTTTTGCTATAAAAATATAAAGTCTAAATTTTTAAATAAATTAAATATTTAATAAAAAGGTGGGGAAAAATATGAGAATTGACTTACATTGTCATACGAAAAAAACAAAGCAAGGAGATGCTGAAACTAGAAATGTTAGCGTAGATACATTTGTAGAAACTTTATCTAAAAATGAAGTACAATTTGTCGCAATCACAAATCACAATGAATTTGATAAAAATCAATATGAACAGTTTAGAGATGAGGCTTTAAAAAAGGAAATTCATGTATGGCCAGGAATAGAATTGGATGTAAATGTAGATGGAGAAAAAGGGCATATGCTTGTAATATGCAATCCCAATGATTATTGCAAGTTTTCTGAAGAATTGAATTCATTAATAAACAACGTAGAACCAGATAAAGTTATTATTGATATTAAAGATTTGGTTAGCAAAATAGAAAATCTTGATGTACTGATTATTGCTCATCACTCCTTTAAAGATCATGGCTTTTCTGACAAATCAATTGAGAAAATAAAAGAAGAAATTAGCAATAAAAAACCACTAATGTTCGAACCTTCATCTCTTAAAACAGTTGGTATAATGTACGCAAATGGTATAAATGGTTTTATTGGCTCAGATGTATCTAACTGGGATAGGTATCCAGTTAATAAAATTCCAACTTTAAAAATGGATATTAAAGATTATAATACTTTTATTCTATTAATAAAGAAAGATCCTAATACAATTAATACTTTTATTAACCAAAAAGCAGAAAATACTGTTTCGATTAGACCATTTTCTAGCGAAGGGGATTCAGAAGAACTTAATTTAAAAATTTATAATGATGTTAATATCATTTTCGGTGGGAAAGGTACTGGAAAAAGTAAAATAATTGAATCATTATGTGAACATTACAACAGTAAGTTTGGTACTTCAAATGTAAAATACTATCCTGCTCAAACCAAAGAATCAGAATATAACAAATTAGTAAAGAGAAAAATTAAAAAGGAGTATTTTGATATTTTAAAAATTTCTGACTGTAAAGCAGATTTTAAAAAACTTAGGGTATGGCAAAATACCAATATAACATCAATGCAGGCCTTTTATAAAGGACATCACACCAAAAATGCTAGCAGTAATTTCAAAAAATTTGGATTTAGAACAGCGACATTTAGCGATATGCTATCATCAGCAAATTATTATTTGTTATCACAGAAGTTTAATAAAATTACTGAAGCTATAGATAATCTTTTAGAGCAAAACGTAGATAAATATTTAACAGAAAGTGAATTTGATACATTAAATACTTTACTTAATAAGATTAGAAACGATGCGTATTCTAAACTAAAGGAGGAATGGATTAATTATAAAGCATTGGAACTTGAAAAGTATACTATCGATATAATGAAGGTAATTGCTACAGCAAAAACTGGCAATGCGACAATTCCACCTTCTGTAGGCTTTTCTGAATTTTGTACGAATATATTTGAAATTAACAAATGCGCTAAAAGAATTTATGATTCATTTAATTCAAGTAAGGCTCAAACAAAAGAACATATTGGTTCTATAGCCGATAAGGGAAACATTTTCCTTATGATGGATGTATATATAAATCCATATGAGCAAACTGGTGTTGAATATCAAAATGATAAGCCAAATGTTTCATCGTTAAAACTGATGTATGATATGATCAAAAATATTTATGAAAATACTTTTAAAACTGATGTTAGTGAATATATAAGTAAGTTTAATAAAGAGTGTGCTAATAACTGTAGTTCTTTGATGGACTGCTTTGGCATAAAAACTTATACAAGTATAATTAATGATAATGAAAACGATAAACTAGTACCATACAGTCCATCTAGTGGTGAAAAATCAATGTTGTTATTGCATAATGTGTTAATTGATAGTGACAAAAGCGTGTATATATTAGATGAACCTGAATTAAGCGTTGGTCATAAGTATATTAATGATATTATAGTACCTAGGCTAAAAGAATTGGCCAAACTAGACAAAATAATTATAGTATCAACACATGATGCAAATATAGCAGTTAGGACTTTACCATTAATGACCATTTATAGAGAGTATAAGAAAACATACATTGGGAATCTTTTTATTGATGAATTAGTTGAAATAAAAAATAATAATAAAGTTAAATGGACTGAAAAAAGTATGACTTATTTAGAGGGTGGAGATTTTGCATTTAAAGAGAGGGGAAATTCATATGGCATATAATGTAGAATTAAAAAAAATGGATGAAAAAAATTATTTAGCTTTTAATATTGATGGTAAACAATTAAATATTGACTTGAATTCTGAAGAACAATCAAATTTAAGAAATTTGTTTTACGAAATAATCAAAAAATTATTTACTGAAAAAGTTGAATTTGAATTGCAAGTGCAAGAAGATTATAAAGAAAATTTATATGCTGATATTGCTGAAGATTATATCAAAAAATTAAATGATGAAATAGAAAAAGTTTATAATAATATACCTGAAGAATTAAAAAAACGTGATTAGCAATATAATTATATATTGATTTTGATAAAGAAACATTTTCTTCAAAAGATTTGATAGTTATACATGCAAGTATGTAAATAATAATATTAAAAGAATTACAATAAGAAAAAAAGGTGATTAGAATGAATCAAAAGCAAGAAAAGGTACTAATGAATTTTCTTTTGAATATTGATTGTCTAAAAAAATTAGATGAATGGACAAATAAGTTTAATATATTTGATATTTTAAAAATTACTAATAAAGAAATAAGACATAGTAATATTTTAGGATGGTTATTAGATCCTAATGAAAGTCATAAACTTGGTGATTCATTTCTAAAAGCATTTATTAACAATATTATTAAGAAAAAAGATTCATTTGGTAATGAATCATTAGACTTATTATTGCAAGACTTCTATTCATATAGAGTACTTAGAGAATATAATCACATGGACTTAGTTTTGGTATCTAGGCAAGAAAAAACATGCTATGTTATTGAAAATAAAATATGGTCTGGTGAATCTAGTCATCAATTGGAAGATTACTTTAAAAAGAGTCAAGAAGAATATGTAGGTTATAGAATAATATATGCTTTTCTAACACCTGATGGTCATGATGCAAGTGACACAAATAATTGGGTGTCAATATCATATGAAGAAATAATCCCGTTACTTGAAGATGTTATAAATAATACTAATATAAGTAATGAAGTAAAAATTTTTATTAGTAACTATATAAAAGCAGTGAGGGAAAATATTATGGGCGAAAAAGATGAAAAATTAATTGATATTTGTAATGAAATTTATAATATGCATAGAGAAGCTTTGAATTTAATTTTTCAAAATGTTAACTTAGATAAAACAATTGAATCAGAGATAATTTGCAAAGTGTTAAGAGAATATTCAAAAGATAATAAAATAATTTATTACAATGATAACACATGGAGATTTTTCACCCAAAGAATGACTGAATATTTACCTGATCTTGAAAAAGAAGAAAGTTCTTGGGGAACTAAATGGATTTACTACTATTGGTTAGAAAAATCAAATAATAAACTAATCGTTCATGCTGAACTTGGTGGTTGGGGAGTACCAGATCAATCAGATTCATTCAAAAGAATGAAACTATTAATTGATTACTCTAAGCAACTAGGAAACAAGGTATCACCAGTAATTCCTTTTAGATATAAAAGGATTTATAGAAAATCACTTAGTATTAATGAAGAAGATTATGAAAACTCTATAGAAAAGCAAGCAAGAAAATTAATTGATTTATTGCTTGAAAATGAAGACAAATTATTCTGTTTAATAAATAATACAAAATGATGTTGCTACAGTAATTTTTGTAGTTTAGAATGGCTGTTTTTTTGAATATTAAATGATAGGATGGTAAATTATATGGTTAATTCACATTATGTTCCCAAACAGACATTAAAAAAGTTTGCAAAAAAATTATGCCTTTTTAATGTTAAAACAGGTGAATACAAAGAAAATGTTGCACTTAATAGGGCATTTTCAGAATATGGTTTTTATTCAGTTGAAGTGGAAGAAAAACTAAATAAAAAAATTGAAAGTCAATTTGCACAATTATTTTCAAATAAGTTGATAAACGCTGAAGGTACTGTTGAATTAAAAAGAAACGAAGTTCAATTAATTAAGAAATTCTTATTAATTTCAGTTATAAGAAGTGTTGGTAGCGAAACGTTTATGCAAACTGAACGAAAGTTTTATGATGATTTAAAAGAATATTGGGTAAAATTTGGAAAAGGAATGGGCCTTAGTGATGATGAAATTAATGCCGCCCCAATTGAACCGCCATTCAAAGAAAAAACAATAGATGGTGAGACTCCATTTAATTATTGGATGAGGACGTTGAATGTAATATTGGATTCTAACGGTACTCCAGAAGATATTTTGAAACATCCAGATAAGACTTATCCAGCTTATAGGTGGGCTATTGTTATTAATAACGGATATATTGCGTTTTGGGATTCTGAATATAATCATGATGAATTTGTTATTACTGATATAGGAATGACATCAGAAAATGAAAAAGGATGGAATGAAATAACTATACATAATGTTAAAAAAACTAATTTTTTAATTTCTTTATTGAAAAGGGCTAGTAGTGATATTGCAAAAAGATCAATAGCCCATATAATGCAATTGCATATGTATTTTACTGAAAACTTTATGATGTTTCCAATTTCTGCAAAAAGAATGATTGTAGAAATAGATCCATTTTATAAATTCCGAATAGAGGCAAAGGACATTTATGATATGCCAAAATTAGATTATTTAACATGCTTAAATAATGAAAAATTATTTTATCCTAACAGAAATAAATATATTTTACCTCAAGATGGAATACCACTAAAATATCATCAAGATGATTTATATATTTATGAAATAAAAAAATTAACTCGTAAGGAAACAAGATATTGCAATGAATTGTTTTTAGACAGAATAAATACTTGGTTGGGATTTTCATCACTTAATAAAGTTGCCGGTTCAATTGTTGCTTATAAACGAGATAATTCATATCCATATGAACCAAGAGTTGATTATACTGAATTATATAAAATCATTAATGAAAGGTATGGCTCTAGCATTGATATTGACACGATAAAAGGTTTTAGAAGATAAAAATATTTAATGAATAGTTAAAAATAAATTTTGTAATTTTGAAGTTCATTTTGAAACGAAAATAAAAATAAGTTAGCAAGTTTCAGGCAATTTTCCCTTTGGTTATTTACAAGGCTAGAATAGTTTATAATAGAAATACGATTTGTAAAAAATTCATTAAATTCATGCATTAATTGTCAAAATATGGTAAAATATGAAAGTAAACTAAATATTTTCTAAACTTGTAGTGGGGGAATACTCTTAAAAAATAACATTAAACATTTAAAAACTCCCTGCAAGGTTTAAAACTTTTGAAACTAGCAAAAAAATATGCAGAGATGTATTCTTTACATATTTTTTATATAAAAATTGTTTAATTTATGCTATAATATTGCTATACAAAACGATAATAAAGGAATCAAACAATGAAAAATAAATGGGAAAACGCAAATTTTTTAATAACAGCCAAAAAGTGTATTGATAGCTTTTTATATATTTCTAATAATATTTTGGAATTATCTAATTTGGATTTAAGAGAAAAGACTGATAAATTAAGACAAATATTTTATATCAACTTAGTAAATGTATTAGATGAATTATTCAACACTACTACTAAAAGGAAAAATATAAGACAGAGCGATAAAATTATAAATAGAATTTATTATGAAAGAAATAAAAAATCAGCGCATAAAGATGATGACTATAAACCAAGAATATACAATACATTAGAAGAAGAAATTCAAGATAAAAAGAATGAATTGCTTCATATAAAAGAAGTATGTGCTGTAGTGTTGCCCGATATTATAACTATTGATTTTGTGCCACACGATAAAGAATTGTTTAGATTGGTAAATAGATTAAATGCAGCATTAGAAACAGATGCAAACAGAATTAAATACCCAAATTCTACATTTCATTCTTATCAACTTTCAGAAGAAGGGAAACATGTTTTTAAGGAATTTGATACTGAAGAACAAGATCAAAAAAATGCAAAAATGTTTGGTTACGAGTATGATAAAGTTGTAGAACGATATCCGTTGCAAAATATTGATGACATTAAAATAATGTCAGATCAAAAAAAACAGAGATATGCTGTTATTATGGAAAATGGGATAAACTCGTATGAAGGTTTGCAGAATAGACAAGATTCATGTATAAAAATGAATACTTTATTTGATTTAAATATGTGGTATGAAGCAAATATAAATATTTTTAAACAAATTGAAGAATTAAAAAAAATTGGATTTTTGGATGCTTTTGAGATTCCTCATTTAGAAATATTGCAAAATGAAAAAAAATTAAAGGAATTGCAAAAAATATTATCAAAAGAATTATAGTAATTCCGTAAATTTGATACAATTTCAAAATTTCTATGCTATAATAAGTTAACAAAATATACGAGAAAATATAGAACAAGCAAATCAATTAGACAAAGAATTAAAACAATATATGAATGATGAACATATTGTTGATGAATTTCATGAAATAATTATTAGATAATTGACAAGAATATTTTTAAAATAATGAAATTAAGTAAAGGGGTGATGATATGGGGCGAAATAAAACACCATCTGAAATAACTATAGGAATGTATGAATTTGAAGACTGTGATAGAAGGTTATTAAATGGATTTAATTACTGAAAAAGCCTTAAGACTATTACAAAATATTTTTTCTTTTGAAAAAATAAATGAAAAAATTTTACCATTAGAGAGAGAATTTAAGCCTGAAGAAGAATATGAATATTTTGAGATAACGAATTACTTTGAATTTGTTAATGAAGAAAATATACAAAAACTAATAGAATTAGCAATTTTTATGAGAAGGGAATCAGAAAAGAATAAAAGCTATAATGTTGCTATTAATAATCTAGTTAAATACACAACTATTGGAAATTATTTAAACGATACTAGAGCAAGTATAGACTTTGACGATGCTTTATCAAAAATAATACATGCAAATGATATACTATTTGAATACAAAAGTAAAAATGGTGTAATAACATATGGTTATATTGTTGACAAAAATAGTAAATATACTGGATGTGTTTTAATTGAAGGTGTAAAAAAAGATGGCAATAAATACAAAGCGATAATTAATGTAATAAAATTTTGTATTAATGTTTTTATGTACACTGCAGATAGGTATACGATGCAATAATATAGTTGAAAAATTGGATGAATTTTCCTATATAATTACTCATACATCTAATGAGTTATTTTGAACATTTTTTTGTGCTTTAATATTGATGTCACAAGTGAATTTAGTTATGTCAAAAAATATCATGGAATTGTTATTAAAATTATTGTAGAAAATATAAACAATTTGTTATAAACACGTAAATATCAAAATAATTTAAACTGGCGATTTAAAAATGATCGCCACTTTTTTGTACAAAATTATCACGTTTCAATTGCAAATTATGTATTTGAAATTTATCAATAAACATTTGCATTATAATTTGGGTTGTATAAATATATTTGATGAAAATTGTCATATTTTTACAAGAAATTTGTTTAAGACTTTAATTTTTTTCATAATTGTGGTATTATATAATAAATTATTTTTGGTTTAACATTAAATTTGGAGATATTATGAAAGATATATTAATAACAAATAACACTAATATAAAATTTCTTGCTAAAATAAAAGAATCGTTAGCAAAGTGCTTAAGCTGCTATTTTTCTGTAAGTTTTATTAAAAAGGCAGGATTAGTGTTATTTGAAAAAGAATTAGAAGATGCCTTAAAAAGAGGCGTAGATGTAAAGATTATTACATCAACTTATCAAAACTTTACTGATATAGCATCATTAGATATATTTAATAGATTTCAAAAATTATACTCCAATTTTAATTGCCATCTAGATTTAAACTGTTTCGGTGATAATGGCTTTCATTCTAAAGGATATATTTTTGAATATGAAAGTGAAGTAGAGTTTATTGTTGGTAGTACTAATATTACTAGATATGCGATCTTAAAGAATGTTGAGTGGAATGTTTCATTATTCAGAAAAAGTGATGATAAAATAGTTTCAGATGTGGTTAAAGAATTTAATGTATTATGGGATGCAACATATGAATTAAATGAAGAATTAATTGATAAATATAAAATAATGTTAAGTTATGCTATTGAAAAATGGGATATGGATTATTTTAATCCAAGTATTGCACCAGTCAACCCAAATTCAATGCAAAGAGAAGCACTAAAAGAATTAAGAAGATATAGAGATTTAGGCGTTGATAAAGCATTAGTTGTTGCTGCAACAGGTTCAGGTAAAACATATTTAGCAGCATTTGATGCTAGAAACTTTTCGCCCAATAGACTTTTGTATATTGTTCATAGAGATACGATTTTAAATGATGCACTAAATACATTTAAAAAAGTGTTTGGATATGAACATACTTATGGCTTTTATACTGGTAAAAAACAAGACTTAGGTGCAGATTTCATTTTTGCAAGCTCTTCAATGATAGCAAAACATTTAGATGAATTTAATAAAAATACCTTTGATTATATTGTCTATGATGAAGTACATCATATAATGGCAGAAAATGGACAGAAAATATTTACTTATTTTGAACCTACTTTTTTATTAGGTCTTACCGCAACGCCAGAAAGAATGGATGATAAAAATGTCTTAGAACTATTTGAAAATAATGTTCCATTTGAATTGCGATTAAGAGATGCAATTATAAATGATTTAGTTGTTCCTTTTCATTATTATGCAATAAGAGATGAATTTGCTGATTATAGCAGTAATGATAAAGCAATTATTGCAAGAGAAATATCAAAAAATATAAACGTCGAATTTATTGCAAGCCAAATAGAATTAAGAAGAGAACCTAATAAAAAATTGAAATGCCTAGCATTTTGTTCAAGTATAGAGCACTCAAAAATGATGGCTCAGGGATTTAATGGTATTGGATATAACGCTATTGCATTAACGGGCAATAACAACTTTGGTCAAAGAATAGTGGCATTTAAAGAATTACAAGATGATGCTAAACAACTAGAAATAATATGTACTGTTGACATCTTAAATGAAGGTGTTGATATTCCATCTGTAAATATGGTATTATTTTTAAGACCAACTGAATCGCAAACAATATTTTTACAACAATTAGGTCGAGGTTTAAGAAAATATCCTGATAAAAATTATGTAACAGTACTTGATTTTATTGGCAATAATTATGAAAGATCAATACAAATAGCACTTGCACTTGGAACACTTGGTAAAACTACCTATACTGAAAAGGCTTATTTAAGCGAAATGATAAGAACCGATTTTAATTCATTAAACATTCCAGGAGTTGAAATATTCTTTGATGAACTTGCTAAAGTTGATGTTATTAATTATATAAATAAACAGAACTTTAATAAAACAGATTACTTAAAGAAAGATTATCTAAATTTTAAAAAATATATGCAATTAGAATCATATCCAACACACGTAGATTATATTAATTCTGATATTGCGCCAGATTTAATTCGATTTATGAAATCAAAAATAAATGGTAAGAAAAATAAATCATACTATTCATTTCTTAAAAAGATAAATGAAGATAATATTCCGATATTTAAAAGTGATGAAAATGAACTAATTGATAAAATTTCAGAAATGTTACCTATTGTAAGATGTGATGAAATATTAATATTAAAATCATTGTTAGAATCAGATACTATTGATACTGAAAAAATACTTGGATATAATTCTAAAATAAATATTAATACTATCAATCACGCTATAATGTTACTAAAAAAAGATGGAATATTAGATAATGATAATAAAATTAATATTGAATTATTATCAGATGATATGAAGGTTTATTTAGCTGACTTATTTGACTATGCTTTATTGAAGTATGAAATTGATTTTGGAGACTTTGATGGAACATTTAAAGTTATGGCAAATTACTATAAAGAACAAATTATGAGAGTTTTGTTAGAAAATGCATTAACGTTCATGAAAGGTACAAAATTTGATGATGATGGTACAACTTATGTATTTGTTGGATTAAAGAAAGACTCATCAAAAGAAGAAAAGCTAAATTATAAGGATAAATTTATATCTAGTAAAGTATTCCAATGGGAAAGCGAGAATAATACTACGTTAGAAAATAGTACAGGTAAAAAACTATTTAATACAAAAGTAGTTCACTTGTTTGTTAGAAAAATGGATGAACAAGATGGTATAACTTTACCATTTACTTATTTTGGAACTGGCACATTCACAAATGTAAGAAAAACTAAAAATAATCAATGCGATACGTTAACATTTGATATTGTACTAGACAACGAAGTAAGTGAAGAATATTATTTAGATTTTGAAATACCAAAAGGAAAAGATTATGAATAACAAAAAACATATTGAAGTAGTAGCTGCGGTAATAAAAAAAGATGATAAATTCTTTTGTTGCCAAAGAGGTCAAAAAAATGAATGTGCTTTTAAGTGGGAATTCCCAGGTGGTAAAATAGAACCAGGAGAAACTAGAGAAGAAGCATTAAAAAGAGAAATAAAAGAAGAACTAGATTGTAATATAATAATTGAAAAATTTATTACAACCATTAACTATGAATACAATACATTTTTACTAACAATGCATGTATATTTATGCCATCTAAAAGATAACGAACCAATTCTTTTAGAACACAAAGCTTCATTATGGTGCGATAAAGATAAATTAGAAACACTTGATTTTGCGGAAGCCGACAGATTACTTTTGAAATTTATTAAATAAAGAGTTTTAAAATGGTGCCTTTATCGGCACCTTTTATAGTAATAATATATGGTTGTTAAAGCATTTACAATAATTAATTTTTATGAAGTAACCAAAACTATATTTAAATCGTGGTAAAAAATCAAAAAATATTGTATAATATATTTAATAATAGTAGGAGGGCTATATGATAGATGAATTAAAGTGTCCTATATGTGGACAAGCCACTAGAGTTTATATGGGGAATGCACGTAAAGATAGATTGTGTGCAAAACATGCAGATGAACTTAAAAGTGGGAGAATTATCGTAAATGAAGAAGGATTATTTGTTGAACCAAAAACAGGTAAGATTCTTAATAAAAATTATCAAGAAAACAAAGTAGAAAAAGAAGTAGTAGCAGAACAAAATGGTGTCGCAAAATGTATTGCATGTGGTAAAGAGACAAGACCTGGTTTTTTATTTTGTCCTTTTTGTTATAGAAAATACGTTGATAAAAAATTATTAGTTGAAATTACTAATTGTAAAGAAATTACTATATTGGATGATTCATATGAAGGTAAATTTACCTGTACTGATGGTCATATAGTTAAATCAAAATCAGAAATGATTATTGATAATTGGCTATTCGATCATAATATTCCACATGCATATGAAAAAATACTTCCAATTGATGCAGATCAAAGACATGACTTGCATCCAGATTTTTGCTTACCGGGATATGGCGATGATACAGATGATATTTATATTGAATATTGGGGTTATAATGAAAAAAATATCGAATATACAAAATCTAAAAATTATAAGATGAAAATTTATAAAGACTTAAAAATTACATTAATTTGCTTAGAAGAGAAAGATATAATGGATATTAGCGCATCATTAAGTAGAAAACTAAAGTTTTATAAGAAAGGGCAAATTAACGAATAATCTTTTAATGATTATGTGAAATGTTAGAAGGTTACAAAATGAATGAGTCAGAATTTTTAATATATCATTACTCGGCTAATAATCAAGAATGGCAAGATATTACCAAAAGAGTAATTTGGTTAACTAGAGATATAAATGCGTGGTGTGTAAGGTTTATAGGTTCTGATAAATATTATCATATTTCATTTTTAAAAATGAGAGTTTTTGATGATCCAAAAGAAGTAGAATTTGTCGAACTCTATTATAGAGATTCGCCTTGCTATGGTGTTAAAAAACTTTTGTTTTTCAACAATGAAATCTATAAAATTTTTTACAATAATGGTTATACTTGCATTGCTTTTCCAAAAGAAATAAAAATTGTTAAAGATGCATACAAAAATAATAAAAAAGTATCAAGTGTTATGGCATATTATAGAAGAGTTGTTCAAGAAATGGCTGTAACAGAGGCAGATACATTTGTGTTATCACAATTTGATGATATTAGCTACATTAATGAGAATAGTGTTTTGGCATTATATTTAAATGGCATTTTAGAACAAAGCAGAGAAAATTTAGAACCGCCAATTATTTATCCATTTGGTTTGAACAAAAGTCAATCAGATGCATTAAAAATGGCTTTTGCTAATCGAATATCTATTATTGAAGGACCACCAGGAACAGGAAAAACTCAAACGATTTTAAATATTATCAGTAATGCTGTTATTAGAGAAAAATCTGTAGCAGTAGTATCAAACAACAATTCTGCAACAGATAATGTGTTTGAGAAATTAAAGAAATATGGATATTCTTTTATTTGTGCACCACTAGGTAATGCGGAGAATGTTGACAGCTTTTTTGATGAATATGAACCAACTATACCAGAGTTAAAAAGTGTAAAGGTTGACGTGAATAGGCTCAATGACCTAAGTCTCAAACTGCCACTGTATTTTGAAAAAGAAAATAAGAAGAAAGAACTTTTAGCGTCGTACGATGCACTTAATCTAGAATATAAACACTTTTTGGCTGATAATATGACGATAAATTTTACGGAATTTGAATTTAAGTTCGCAAATGTTTCACCAAATTATATTCAAGATACTATAGTTAAACTTAAAGAAAAAGAAAAAATCGGTTTTTTTGATAAATTTATTATGCGAAGAAGGCTTAAAATAAGTAATAAATTTTTTAAACAAACTGACAAAAATGTAATAGTAGTATTACAATATTTCTATTATTTGGCAAAAAAATCTCAAATACTCAATAAAATTAAAGAAATCGAAAAATATATGAAAGATCAATCACTCGATGAAAAGTTAAATGAATTTCAAAAATTATCTAATAGCTATTTTAAAAATAAACTTGCTGAAATGTATTCAACTAAACGTCGAAATAATTATAATAGAGACAATTACAAGAGAATTTTTTCTGATTTTACTAAAGAATATCCTGTTATATTAAGTTCAACATATGCTCTAGCAAAATGTTCTCAAAAAAATTATTTGTTTGACTATTTAATAATTGATGAATCATCACAAGTTAACATGGCTAGTGCTATATTATCTATGAGAGTTGCTAAAAACTTGATTGTTGTTGGTGATATAAAGCAACTTCCTCAAATTGACAGTTCAACATTTAAAGAAAGAAACAAAATTCTTTTGCAAACATTTAATATTCCAAAAGCTTACAGCTATTATGGCAATAGCATAATGAGCAGTTTGCTATCATTATATGGTGAAAATGTTCCTAAACAAATGTTAAGAGAACATTATAGATGTGCACCAGAAATAATAAATTTTTGCAACAAAGAGTTTTACAATAACGAATTAATAGTTTACACAAAGCCAAAGAATAATGTAATTAGTATGAGAGTTATTAAAACAGTAACGGGTAATCATGCTAGAAAAAATCCTGCTGGTACAGGATTGTACAATCAAAGAGAAATCGATGAAATAGAAAAGTTGTTGCAATCTGAAAATATGGAAGATGTAGGTATAATTACTCCATATAGATTTCAAGCCAAGTTAATCCAAGATAAATTTGGAGATAAGGTAGATTCAAATACAATTCATAAATTTCAAGGTAGAGAGAAAAAAACAATTATTTTTTCAACTGTTATAAACGACGCAAACGATTTTGTAGAAAACGATAATTTAATAAATGTAGCTGTATCACGGGCAATAGATAAATTTATTTTAATAACATCAGAAAAAGTGGCAAATTCAAAAGTTGGAGTTCTTTCTGATTTGATTAATTATATTTCTTATAATCAAGACTTTGGTATAATCGAAGAAGGCAATGTCAAATCTATTTATGATATTTTATACAAGGATTATGAAAAACAATTAAACAAGTTTAGGCAAAAGCATCCATCTAAGGATTTTGATACGGAGAATATAACAAAACAATTGTTAAAACAAATTTTAAATAATAATAAATATAAAAATTTAGATTTTGCTATGCATGTATCATTAAGAGATTTTATAAAAAATGGTAATAATGTTTTAACTGCTGATGAATTTAAATTTTATGTTAATCCAAACTCACATGTTGATTTTATGATATTTAACAAAATGAGTAGGAAACCTATTCTAGCAATTGAGGTAGATGGTGTATTTTTTCATGAGCAAAAAGATAAACAAATGGAGAGAGATATAAAGAAAAATTCTATTCTTGAAAAAGTAGGAATTCCAATTTTGAGATTAAAAACAAATGAGAGTAATGAGAAAAATAGAATTATTTCGGCTATTGAAGATGTATTAAAGTAAAACTAAAATAAATCAAGATAACAAGTAGAAGTAGATTTAATTGATATGTATTGTCATCTCTGGGAGCAATCTTAGAATGTACAGTGCTAAAGGAGCTTAATTAAAAAACACTTGTTGCGAATCTAATGTGTTATTGTCACCACAATAGTGATAGCATCATGAATTGTTGCTTATTTCGAAATATAAAGGACATAATTAGTTGCAAGTTTACTACTATAAAATATACCAACATTAAATATAAAGAAAGGAACAAAAATATAAACAATAATTTCATTTTTTGTTTATATTATGCGATTATAAATGTTGCAATTACTAAAAAATCCAATAGAACCAATTTTTATGAATTTATTGAATGAAACAAATGACAAAGTAATATTATGTTCGCCATTCATAAAAAAAGATATAATTAAAAAAATTCTTCATAACAAGAAAAACAATACAAATATAATCGTAATTACTTCATCAAACATTGCGAGTTTTGTTAGAAGGGCATCTGATGTAGAGGCAATTGAGTTGCTATTAGCAAACAATATAAAAGTTTACAATCATCAACATTTACATGCAAAAATATATTCTTTTGATTCTGCAAAGGCAGTCATAACTTCTGCCAACTTGACTTTTAATGGATTAGTCAAAAACTATGAATATGGTGTTTTAGTCGATGATATAGACACTATGTTTTATATTGAAGATGATTTACAGTGTTTAATTGATGATGAATTGTCTGGTGAAATGGATAAAGATTCTGTTGATTTTATTAAAAATCAAATTGAATTTTATAAGGATAAAGAATATAAAATTTTAGTTGATGAAGATGGAGATGATCGAATTGAATCACAAGTTAAAAACACGTCAATTTCTTTACAATCGTGGCAAAAAGATATTTATGAAATAATCGATAATAAGCTTCAGGAAAAATTTAATCTTCAAGATATCTATAAATATGAAGAAAAATTACAGCAACTTCATCCTCAAAATAATAATATAAAGGCAAAAATTAGGCAAATTCTTCAACAATTAAGAGATAAAGGATTGATAAAATTTGAAGAACCAGGTTGCTACAAAAAAATTTTCAAGTAACTTTGTACAATTTAGAAAATTTGAAAAGAAATAAATATTCAATTTAGTGGTTATTATAAATTGAAATAATTAATTGAATAATATTAAAATCAATTGATTGTAACGTTGCTATGTTATGCAAAGCCTAGTGTATATGAAGTAAAAAATTCATTAAATCCTTGCAATAATTGTCATATTATGGTAAAATATGAATATAAGTAAATATTTATTAAGCTTGTAGTGGGGGAACGCTCTAAATAAAAAAATATAATTAAAGCCTCTCTATGAAATAATAGGGGGAGCTTTTTTTCTACATTTTTATGAAATAAATATTAATTTAAAACAAATCCATAAAGGAGAGAAGATTTAATGCTAGAAAAACAAATTAAAATTAAGGGGTGTCAAGTTAGCATAATTAAACCTAATACTTGTGCTTATTGTGATAAAGGTATTGATCCAATTATTATAAATAAATTTGCGTATAAATATTATGATCAAAATAATATTGTAGTTACATACCAATGTCCTTGTTGTGAACAAATTTTCTTTGCCATGTATCCAATTACATTAGGAAATAATTTAGTCCCTTTATATTATTATGAGATTATTGGTGGACACAAAACTGAAGAAAAATTTGATGAGTGTCTAAAAGATGTTAGTCAAAACTTTTTAGATAATTATAACGATGCATACTTTGCTGAGCAAGCTGGATGTACACATATACTTGGTATTGCATATAGACGCGCTTTTGAGTTTTTAATAAAAGACTACGCTATTAAATATAATCCAGAGCAAGTTGCTGAAATTAAAGAAAAGAGTTTATCAAAATGTATAGAAGACTATTTTCCTGATAATGAATCAAAAGAATTATTAGTTAGAACAAATTGGATAGGAAATGATTTTGCACACTATCAATCAAAGCATGAAGATATAGACATCAATGATTTGAAACAGTTAATTATGTTGTCAGTACAAATAATTGTCGCAGATGTAAAGAAAAAAGACTATATTTCAAAGATAAAATAAAAGAATTTGCCTTATTTTATGGGACAGTAGAAGAGCAATTTAGGAATATGGAAACAGATATTCGTGATTATATATAATTAAAATGATATTAAATATATTATTGAATACTTATTTTTACATTATTTTATAAATAAATATAAGAGGTTATTTTATAATTTAGTAGCTGATAACATGAAAACAAATACAACAAAAAAATTAATACAAAATTTGGAATTTAAAGGAATTAATTTTAGAAAAGGTGAAAGAGAATTATTTAGAAAAAATGATTATTTTCAAATTGTTAATGCGTATAAAAGTCTTTTTGTTTCTTCAGTTGAAACAATTGGAGATATTATGGAAAATGTTGATAAATCAATTGATATTGATAGATATTATAAGAACTATGACATTAGAAAACCAATTGTTGGAATTGACTTAAAAGCAAAAATCTGTGAAAAAATATTAATAAAATATGATAAAAATTTGCAAAATTCTTCGTTACAAGATAAAATTGGTTCTATAGAAAAACTTGATTATATTCATCATATATATGGAAAAAATACGTATTATGGTGATTTTGTAAGAATGCAATTATTTGAACACGACCTGAGAAGCATTTTGTTGAAATATACTCTTTTAATTGAAGAAAATATAAAACGCATTTTTATAACTATTTTAAATGATATGGAAGCAGATTCTAATTACTTGGCTGATATAAATAATTATAATTTGTTTGATAATAATATAAATAAGCCATTAGATTCTATTAAAAAGGTATTGTCAATACACGAAAATGATAAATCAAATCCAATTAAGAGAAAAACTGAGCAAAGTATAATTATTCCTTATTGGATATTGATTAATGAAATGTCACTAAATCAAACAATCAATACAATAAATAATTTGAATGCAGATTTAAAAAATAGAATTCTCAAACAATGCGTAAAAGAGTTTACTTTTTCAAATCTTAATAATAAAACTGATAATCAAATATTAGATGAGATTTATATATTTTCTATAGTTTTAAGATACATTGGTTCGTTTAGAAATTTGTTAGCTCATAATCAACCAATTTTTAATTATAATGTAAAAGACACTAGTCTAAAAAATTATCCCAATATATCATACTGTCTACCACATAGTAAAAAAACACAATCACAACAAGTATTAAATAAAAATATGATGAAAAAGCTCCAAATTTTATATGGTATCGATTTCTATAATAAAAATGTTTATGACGTGAATATAAATTTGTCTTGGATAATGTATGTAATTAGTAGAATAATAAACGTATTATATGTAAATAATCATTTTGCGTATGAAATTCGTGATGTGTATACTAAATATAACATAATTTTATCTTATGAGAAGAGATATATTTTTAAAGAAAGTGATTTAAGGTCGCTGCTAGCTTGTATAAATAAAATTAAATTAAACAATTTAAAATCTGATGAACTAATTGAACTTATAGATAATGGTATGCCATATAAAAAAATTTTAAAATCCAAGTTAAAAGAAAATAATATAATACTAAGTAATATTAAAAAGCATGAAAAACTTTTTGCATATGCAAAAAAAAGATCTGATTATCCGCCTTTTATTAATGTAAAAATTTACAAAAAATATACAAATATAGATTATAATTTTTTAAAAAATTTATAAAATAAGAATAAAAATTAGATAAATTCATATAATATATTGTGTATATGTTGACTTTTATTCAATAAAATGTTATAATATATACGTAATTATATTCCTTGGTAACAAGGGGGAAAGTGGAGCCGTGGCTCCACTTTTCTTTTAGATATTTAAAAATACTATGCTACGTGCCATTTTATGCATTTTAATGTATAACTGGTTAATTAAATCAAAATTCTAGTGATGTTACTGATATTACTAGAATTTTTTCTTTATACTAAATGAAGTATAAATTTCTAAATTATGGTATAATAAAGTAAAAGTTAACTAAAAAAATCTTGTTAATTAGCTAATATACCTATGCTTGCTATACTTTTAAAAAATATTGAGTATAATTTAAGTACAATATTTTTTGAAGGAGTGTGATTCAATGAATGAAAAATACTATAAAGTGTGCGCAAAATGTGGGCATGTAGGAAGAAATTACTTTATACTAAAATGGTTTTATGTAAAAGCTGAATCGGGAAGCGAAGCGGCAAAAAAAGTCAGGTATACTTCTAGAGTAAAGCATGATAAAAAAGATGCCATAATAGAAGTTGTAGAGATAAGTTTTGATGAATATAAGATTGGGAAGAAAATTCAGAGTGAAGATATGTATTTCAGGGTACATAATCGCCAAGATCAGAAATTGTATTGCAATATTACGCAAGACGAAATATATCCTGAAGAACTACCCGAAAAATATAAAAAATACGATAACTCCAAAAATATAAAAATTTATAAAATGTTAGAAAATGAATCAAAAAAAATAATTCAAAGAGGTGAGTATTATGGATAAAAAAAGAATAGGTGAATATCTTAAAAAATTACGACAACAAAAAAAGAAAGGTGGTGAAAAAAGTTTCACGCAAAGCGATTTAGCTGAAGAGTTTCTAATAAACTATGATCGTGATATATCAATTAATGCTATTGCGGAATGGGAAAGTGGAAATTCATTACCAAGTCCAGATAACTTAGAAATATTAGCAAAAATATATGATAGAACGATTGATGAAATACTTGATGCTGAAGATAACAAAGAAATAGATTATAATAAGGTATATTTTATATATGACCGTAATTGGTATATGAATGTTAATTATAAAGAAGTTAATACATATCAACTATTCAATGAACAAAAGTTGTTAATTACGACAAGATTTAAAGAATTATTATTAATTAGAATAAATAGAGGTTTTACCACAAATGAGGAAAATGAATTTAGATTCTTGTTTGATAATTTCTATAATCTTTCTGATTATGCTAGAGAAATTTCAGATTTAGAAATAAAAGATGAATATCTTATTTTTAAAGATGATCTTTGTGAATTGCTTACAAAAATAAAAAAATTAAATAAAGATGAACAATATTGGGAAATTCAAAAATTATATTCTGAAAAAGATGTTTTATGGTTTAAATTTGGACAAAATGTGGAAGAGTTGCAAAATATTGATATTACCAAAAAAAGATATGAAAAATTAGAAAATTGGCAAAAAGATATGCTTTTAGCAATGTTTCAAAATATAGAACTAGTTCAATTTGATCCAAGTAAACATGGTGCGAAAAATTTAAAAAGATTTGAAGAAGAAAACAGAGGGGCTAGTCCTGAAAGTATCAATAAATTGGGGTTAAAAAATCTCATTAAAGGAGGTGCATGTATCAATAAATATTTTTTAAATATAAAAAAAGGATATGATGAAAAGCAAAGAATTATTGATCGAATTGAAGAAATATATAATAATTGTTTAAAGCCTATTGAAATTCAGGTTCCTGATAAGGAAAACAGTGGCAAACTTAAGACGTTTAAGATAGAAAATAATGCTAAGAATAGATTTTTGAATAACTATTATTATCCCTTAAAAAATGATCTAAATTGTTATAGAAACAATGATAACAATCGCAAAGATATAGAAGACATTTATAATTGGTTTGTAAACAATGATGAAATATCTGGAGATGTGTATTTGAAAATTGCAAAAAATTTAAATATTGATACAAATAGAGAAAAGAAATATTGGATGGCTGATTTGAAATTATATAATATGATTGATAAAGATTTTAATGATTTTAAAGAAAAGGAAAGATGTATCGAAAAAGATATTGAAGAGTTCAATGATTTAGTAAATAAACTAAAATCAGGCGATACAACATACACAATCCATAAATACAACACTATTGGTGGTAAAGATGAAGTATCTATTAGAGATTATATTGAATATTGGAAAACTGACTTAGATTATTCTGAATACTTAAATTGTCGCGAAGAGAAATTAACTAAGGAATTGCTAGATGAAATTGACAACTTAAGTATGGAAGAAATTAAAGAAAAATATTTTAAAGTAGAGGTTATAGAAAATGAATAACTTTGAAACTGCAACATTATTAAAAAAACTAAGAAAAGATTGTAACTATACAATTCAAAAAATTGCTAATTTGTTGGATGTTAGCAAAGCTGCTGTAAGCAAATGGGAAAGCGGTTACGATATAAAAACTGAACATTTATACGAATTATCCAAATTATACAATGTATCATTTTCAGAATTGTATTACGGGAAGTTAAAAAAAGAAAAAAATACTGATTATTGGCGTCGCAATTACGATTTATCTAACTTTGAATTGAAAGAAGATATCAACGCAAAAAATGTAGATAATCTTAAAACTTTATTTGACCATTGTAATATGGTTAAAAAAAGATTTTATAAGTTATTACCTAGGTGGGGAGAAAATAAATTGACTTCATTTGAATTAGAAGAATTTGAATTTTTAAAACAGTATTTTAAATTTGACATTAATTATTATGCGAATAATAAAATAGATTCCTATGTATCTCCTTATGTAGAAAATGAAGTTGAAAAGGCATTTGTTTTATCTACATTGAGTAAAATAAGAAACTATGATATAAAATCTTATAATTGGGAACTGACAAAATTATATAATTTTACTTATAACTATAATGTGGAAACTATTTGCAATAGTGGAAATATAAAAGCTTTAGAATATTTATTATCTACTTTTTCTCAAATAGAAAAGGATTCAATACTATACGATAACATTCATATTGTAAAAAATAAATGTATATACGATAGAACGATATATGAAATAGAACAAATACCATATTTTAAAACTATCATTAATTCTGGTGCAAATAAACTTTATGAACGTAGGTCATCAAACAACGAATGGGAAGATGTTATATTTGAAAGCATTGAAGGAAAAATAGCTGAATTAGATGAAAGTATTTATTACAAATATCAGTTTTATGATTATTCTGGCAGAAAGTGCATTCCAGTTATAAGTAATTGGAAATTATTTTCATATGAAGAATATTTAAATTTTATTGACAAAAAGGGAACAGAGCAATTAAAAGATATAGTTAATTTGAAAAATTCTAATCCATTAAAATATTTTGAGCGTATGATTGAAAGAGAGAGTATTGATGCTTAAAAACAAATTTAAATTATTAAAGACATTTGACTGGAAATTATTCATATCACTAGTTTTATTGTCACTTGTCCCCGCAATTATTCAAACCATTGAAACATTTGTTATTTCAACTAATTTATCTACAAGTGATATTGACATAATAGGTCAAATTGAATGGTTTGATCTAATTGATGAAACAATTAGAGCATTTCTAATTATCCCGCTATATTCAATTTTAAATAAAATATTAAAAAATTATAAAGATAAATTCGGTGAGGGAGTTTTTAAAACCCTAATTGTAGTATTTGTTTTATATGCAATATTCTCAATTATTGTACTCATTTATTCTGCTAATTTAATATCTTACATGAATAAAGATGAGACTAATTTGAGTTTAGTTAATTCATATTTATCAATATCAGCTATAGCTTTCATGATAGGTATAATTGTTAGCTTTGTGAATGTTGTCTTTGTTGTTATTGATAAAGCAAAAAATGTTTATCTTTTTCTTGGAATAAAAACCATTATCACTATCATAAGTGATTTTATTGTAATCCCACACTTTGGTGTAATTGGGGTAGCTATAAGTAATATCTTAATTAATAGTATTCTTGCAATTAGTGGAGTAATAATTCTAATTAATGAAAAAGCAATACAACCAAGAAAATTCAAAAAAAGCGATTGGTTAGTACTTAAAGAATGGGGTAAAATTGGGGTATTTTCTGGATTGCAACAGTTTATTGCTAATATTGTGTATGCGGTAATGATTGTTAAAATGGTAAATATGGTATCTGAATCAGGTAATTATTGGGTTTCCAATAATTTTATCTGGGGATGGTTATTAATACCAGTTTTTGCATTAACAGAAATAATAAGAAAAGATTGCAAAGAAGGATACTTTAAATTACAACAGTCAAATTATTATTTTATCACAATATTCATTATTATTTTTTGGTGTATTACAATACCATTATGGCCTCCTTTTTTCAAAAATATTGAAAAACTTGAAAACTATGAACGTATTTTTCAAATTGTAATTATGCTTTTTCCTTTCTATATTCCCTATGCTTTTCAACAAATTCCAGATAATATATTTATAGGATTAGGTAAAACAAAATATAATTTAATCAATAATTGTATTATTAATTTTATATACTATGGCATATGGTATATTATTTATAAAACAAATACCATAACCTTTAATATGACAACCATCATAATTATGTTTGGCTTTGGAATGGTTACTAGTTATATTGTTAGTATATTAGAAGAAAAAGTATTGCTAAAAAAAGAAATGAAAAATTTAGATATAGAAGAAGCTGTTTTATAAACTGGCTTCTTTTATAATTTTTCTACCAATTTTATTGATAATACATAAATTATACTTTTTATTAAATTAAATTATGCATATTAGATACTTAAAGCAAATAATGCAAAAATTTCATTAAATCCTTGCAATAATTGTCATATTATGGTAAAATATGAATATAAGTAAATATTTATTAAGCTTGTAGTGGGGGAACACTCTTAAGAAATGTAATTATACAAATATAGACTCCCTATTATGTAGGGAGTTTTTTTAGACATAAATAAATTAATTATACTTAAAAAAATAAAGAGGTGAATATTATGATGGAATTAGTTTTTATAATTGAACGCAATGCTGGTTCAGACTTCCTCGCGCAAATAAATCAAGATTATAATTTAATGAACAGTCCTTATTGCTTTGGAGAATTATCCAAAACAAATGTTTTTATTGGAGAAAACAATTCAGGTAAAAGTAGATTTTTAAGATACTTGTTTAAAACTGATTTTTATTCCTTGAGTGATGAAGGCTTTACACAATTTATTAATAAAATAGATCAAATTATAAGATTAAATAGATATAGCAATGCTATATATGATACATACTATACAGATTTATTGTCTAATAAAGAAAAATTTAACAAAATATGTGGCAAAATCACTAAAGATCCAACATCATATGTATATATTCAAGGTCAGTTTTTTCAATTATTGAGAAGCATTTGCGAAACTAATACATTGAATAACAAGTTTTATTTTCCAATAATAAGAGGAACAAAAGACTATAAAACAATCATTAACAACAAATTGCAGATATTTTTAAAGTCTGCTAATTCAATACAGAACAAAGATGCTATTAATCACTATATTAGTCTATTAAATTTACAGTCAGACGGATTAGAATCATTTGATATATACAACGACATTATAACTCATGAATATTTTAACGATTATGAAGATATTAAAGAAAAGATATTAACAGGCGGTAAATTATATAATGAAATAAAGTCTATGTTGTTGGGAGACGGATCTCAGCGCAAGGTAATAGAAGAATTTCAAAAATTCCTACAAGAAAACTTCTTTTCAAACTATGATAAAGTTCAATTAATTCCTAATGAAGAGAAAAAAGTGCTGTATGTTAAAATTGGAAACGATGAAAGGGCTATATATGACTGGGGAGATGGTACACAACAATTAATAGTAATATTATATTCACTTTATAAGCATAAAGACGAAACTGGTAAGTTATTCTTTATTGAAGAACCAGAAATGTACTTACATCCTGGTATTTTGCGAAAATTCATAGAAGTAATAAATTCAGATGTATTCAAAAACCACCAATATTTCATTACTACACATTCAAATATTGTTCTTGATACTTCCGCAGATACAAATATCAAAATGTCAATTTTTAAATTTAAAAAGGTTAATAATATAAAAAATAATTGTGGAAAAAACTTTTTAATTGAACAATGTAATAATGGTGATGTTTCATTGCTAAATGAACTCGGTGTAAGAAATTCTAGCGTATTTTTATCAAATTGTAGTATTTGGGTGGAAGGAATAACAGATAGATTATATTTGAAACATTATTTGGAATTATATTACAAAAAGAATCCAAATGAAAAAGTCTATCGTGAAAATATAGATTATACATTTATTGAGTATGGTGGCGGAAATGTTGTTCATTTTAATTTCGATGAAAAAATAGATGATTCTAATAGTATTAACGCAAAGTATATTAATAATAAAATATTTTTAATTGCAGATAATGATAACACGAAACCTGGAACGAAAAAGGCAAATAGAAAAGAAAAATACAAAGGTTTATTGGGCAATAATTTTTATGAACTCTCTGCAACAGAAATAGAAAACTTAATTACATTTGAAACTTTAAAACAAATATTAATAAATCAAAATCCAAATAAAGAAGAAGAAATTTGTGAAGTTTTAAAGGATAAGAAAGAATTTACAAATAAAAAATTAGGTAATTTTATTGATGGATTGTTTTCTGAAGGTGGAATAAAAAAATATGCTGCAGAAAGTGGGACAATAAAAAACAAGTTAGAGTTTTGTAAAGAAGCCATAAATGTGATGAATGATTACGATAAATTATCTGAAGAAGCAAAAACACTTACCAAAAAAATTTATGAATTTATAAGTAATAATAATAAAGACAATTAAAATATACTAAATTTTTTGCTTTATAATAATTATGATACTATTGAATAAATACCATATCCTTTAATATGACAGCAATTATAATGATGTTTGGCTTTGAAATGGTTACTAGTTATATTGTTAGTATATTAGAAGAAAAAATACTTTTAAGAAAAGAGATGAATAGGAAAATGGAGAAATCAAATTTAGAAAAATACATATCAGATTATGATATTTCTCTTTGTAAAGAATTAATCGAAAAAAATATGCTAGAACTGGAAGAGAAAATTAAATACCCTTTTAAAGACATATCTTTGCTTGCTAGAGCAATGGGGGCAATAAAAATTGAAATTCCTGACCAAGGTAAAAATAACAAAGAATATGCCAATTCGGGGTTAGCAACACTTGGAGATGCAATTCTTAAGGCAGTGTTAACTGATATATTGTATAGATCATATGGAATTCAAACGAAAGGCCAATTAACGGCAAAAAAAAGCGAACTTGAAGAAAATAGTGTTTTGCACAAAATCATGAACTGTGAAAAACTAATTGATTATGCCTTTAACGAAAAACATTTTTATAAAGATGAAGAAATACCTGATAATGAAAAAGTTTTAAATAATAATCATGATCAATATATCGAAGCAATTGTTGCCGCAATATATTATGATTCTAATTATGATAGGGTTAAAAAATGGATATCGGAATGGTTGTTTCCACTACTTAATAAATATAAGGAAACCAATAAAACCAATAATAAGTAGTTTATTAAAAAACTTTTTTGCATTATATAACTTAGCTTACTAATAGCAGAATTGTTTTCTGCTATTTTTCTATTGAATCTAGATATTACTGCTTTAGCAATTTTTAATGCATAATATTAATCTACTTGTGGTTGATTTTTCTATTATTTAGAATAAATAGTTGAATAAATGTGAATATAATGATATAATACTGGTAAATAAAATAAGGAGAAAAAGGTATGAAAAAAGTAATTGTTTCTTTAAGTATATTTATGGCTATCTTTACGCTTTTTATGTCAACAAGTGTGGTAGTACATGCAGATACGGGGCCTAAACCTGATATGCAAATAGAAATTTGTAATTTGCCTAAATCTGATTATATCGTCGCATATGCAACTAAATATAAAGAATATATGGGACCACATCATTCATTTATTCCAGGTGATACAAGTGACAGGCATTATGGTGAAACAAGTTTTGGAGATGTTGAAGATTTAACTATTGTATATAATAATGTTACTTTACCAGAAGGATGGTATTTGTGTGATATTTCATCATTTTATTCAAATAGTACTGATCTGTTAATCAAAAGTGGTTACATGTGGCCAACTGAATTCATTTTAATTATCTATGATAAAGTAAGTAATGAATATTATCTTACTGAAGAAACTAAAACTTATGCCTTTCATTCTTATTTTAAATATGATATGAAGGATTATAAAAATACTTCAATTACATTAGAGAAGAAGATTGTATTAGAAAAGTCATATAAGTATGGGAAAGAAATATTAACATTTATGTTGCGATTACTTATTACTTTAGGAATTGAATTGTTGCTAGCATTATTGTTTAAGTTTGACAAAAAATCATTTGTTATAATTGCAACAACTAATGCCGTTACACAAATTGGTTTAAACATTGCTTTAAATCTTACCGCTTATTTCAATGGTAAATCAGTATTTTATATCTATTACTATATTCTTATTGAATTATTAATTGTGGTTGTTGAAGCAGTTGTTTATCGATTATTATGTAAAAGAGGAAAAGATGGAACTAAGAAATGGATTATTTCTTATGCCATATTAGCTAATGTTTTATCATTTGTGATAGGGGTATTACTTTGGTTCTTAGTCTAATTTCAAAAGTCAGTTATACTGGCTTTTTTATTTTTTAATTTAAAGTACATTTAAGTTTTAGATGTTATAATTTGTTTAGAAAAGGTGATAAGTATGGAAAAAAATTTTTAAAAGGCATGAAATAAAATATCTAATTACCATAAATCAGTATATTAACTTAATGAATTATTTAAGTGATAAAGTTGAAAAAGATGTCTTTTATAAGAGCACAATTTACAATGTTTATTATGATACTGATAATTTTGAACTAATTAGAAAATCAATTGAAAAGCCTATTTATAAAGAAAAGTTAAGAATTCGTTCATATAATAAACCTACTTTAGATAGTAGTGTGTATGTTGAACTAAAGAAAAAAAATGATCATATTGTCTATAAAAGAAGGGAAAAAATTGCTTATAAATATGTTTTAAATAATAGTTTTTTAGAGGGTGCTGAAACTCAAATTGATAAAGAAATTAAATACTTTAATGACTTTTATGGGGGATTAACTCCTAAGATGTTTTTATCATATGAAAGAGAAGCATATTACTTTAAAGATGATAAACAAATTAGAATCACTTTTGATACCAATATAAAGTATCGTACTGAAAATGTTAGTTTGTTACCATCAATTAGTGATATTAGATTATTACCCAATAATTTAGTATTGATGGAACTTAAAGTACCTTTTTCAATTCCTTATAATCTTGCAAAATACTTATCAAGTGAGAAAATATTTAAAACACCTTTTTCTAAATATGGCACAGCCTATAAACAAATACACAAATTATCATAAAATTCAAAGTATTAAAACTACTAATTTAGGAAGTTTAATTAAAATAAAGTATGATGTTGTTTAAAAGAAGATACATCTGAAAAAGACTTTATTGATGAACTTAGAGTAAAAAATGGCAATTTAGAAATAGCTATTTGTAATGCTGAAATTAATAACGAACTATAGATAAAAATTATATTTGCTTGATTTAGCTAAAACAATGTAGTATAATGTCTATGATAGGTTGAAGATTAAATGACTTCCTTATTAAGGAAGTCGTTTCTTATCTAATTAAAAATATATAATTTAGTATATTTAGATAAAAAATGTCAATAATAAGAAAAATGATGAAAGCAAATGAGAAATCCTAGTGCACCTAGAGAAAGTGGAGTATTTATGAGATTATTAAGAAGATTAATTATTAATTTAGTAGCTTTAGTTGGACTAATCGCTATTGCCATCGTTGTTGGCTATGTTTATGTTCGTAAAACTTATAACATTGATTTATTTAACACGGTGAGTCAGTTAAAGACTCTTAGTAAAGATGTTAATCAAAAAGAATTATGTATGTTCCCAATTAAAGATAGTGATTATAGTGATGCTAAAACCGAAATTGATAAATCAATTGTTGATTTTGTAACCTATGAAGAAGGAACTGGTTATAATGGTTATACTGTAAATCTTACTAAGAGTGATTTAACATTGAATAAGTTTATGATGATTTCATCACAACAACTTGGAGCCCTCGCCCAAATCATTTTACACCAACAAACTGGGGGGAAAATTAGCGTTGCTGGAAAAGAAGTTGCTATTAGAATACTTGAATTAGAAATTTACCAAGTACAAGATAATGGAAGTGCTGATCTAAATATAATATTAGAATTAGATTTAACGCCATTATTTGATAATGCTAAAAAGTTTCCCTTTAACTTCTTGAAAAAATATGCACCAAAGAAATTGTATATTTCTTCAACCGTAACAATCCAAAAAGGTGAAACGGCTTTTTCATATAGTGTATTGCATAAAGATATTACTATTAACAATTTAAAATCATCTGATACAGCTGATTTCTTTAATACTTTAGATTTTGTTTTCAAAATTGGTTCAGCTGAAGATTTAAATCTTTTAATTGGTAATACGGTTGCAAATGCTTTGATAGGTAATGAAGCAAATCCAGGATTTGCTTATACACTTAAGCAATATGGCGCAAAAGACTTTTCTTTTGCTACTCTTGCCACAACAAATTTCTTTATTATTCAAAAATAACCTTGACTGGCTTTAAAGAGCCAGTTTTTTTATTGATTTACAAAACAAATGTATTTTAAAATAAACTAAAATATGTTATAATGTGAAAAGTAGGTGATTATTATGAAAATATTTATTGCATCAGACATTCATGGTTCGGCATTTTATTGTAAAAAACTCCTAGAACGTATAAATAAAGAAATGCCCGATCGTATTATTTTAGTAGGTGATATTTTATATCATGGTCCAAGAAACGACTTACCTAAAGATTATAATCCTAAAGAAGTAATCAAAATGTTAAATGAGTTAACAACCCCAATCGTTAGTGTACGTGGTAACTGTGATAGTGAAGTTGACCAAATGGTTTTAAAATTTCCAATATTAGCAGATTATTTACTACTTGCCATAGGTAAAAAGACTATTTTTGTTACTCATGGACACCTCTACAATAAAAATAATTTACCACCCCTAAATAAAGGTGATATCTTATTATGTGGTCACACTCATGTTCAATGCTTTGAAGAAATAAATGATATCGTTTATATGAATTGTGGTTCAGTATCAATTCCTAAAGAAGATGGTTATCACGGTTATATGATTATTGAAGATAATAATATAACATGGAAAGACTTAGATGGTAAAGTTCATCTAAATAAAGTGATGTAGGAGGAAATATGAATTTTTTACACTTAAAATATGCAATAATGGTGGCAGAAACCGGTTCAATCAGTAAAGCAGCTGAAAAATTATATGTTGCTCAACCCAATGTTTCAAGAGCCATCAAGGAACTAGAAAGCGACCTTAACATCACTATTTTTGAGCGTAATTCTAAAGGAATGATTGTTACACCTGAAGGTGAACAATTAATCCACTATGCGAAAAGAATCTTAAGACAAATTGATGATATGGAAAAGATATTTAAATATCAAAAAAAGAAAAATGTTTTTTCAATATCCGTTCCAAGAGCAAGTTACATCTCTGATGCCTTTGTTGAATTTTCAAAATGTCTAAATAATATTGATAACGCTGAAGTATATTATAAAGAAACTAATGCTTATCGAGTTATAAACAATGTAATAAATGAAGAATACAATTTAGGTATTTTACGTTATTATATTAATCATGACCGCTATTTTAAAGATATCATTGAAAAGAAAGAATTAAAATGTGAATTGATTAATCAATTTAAATATGTTTTAATCTTTAATAAAAATAGTGCGCTTGCGGAAAACAAAGAAATTCATTATTCTGATTTAAAAGATTTTATTGAAATTGCTCATGGTGATCCATATGTTCCATCACTTTCAACCAATGAATTGGTAAAAACGGAATTATCAGAAGAAGTAAGTAGAAGAATTTTTGTTTTTGAAAGAGCTAGCCAATTTGAACTACTTGCAAACAATGAAGAAACCTTTATGTGGGTTTCACCAGTATCAAAAAGGTTATTAGACCGTTATGGATTAGTTCAAAAAGAATGTATAGATAACACTAAGGAATATAAAGATTTGTTAATTTATCGTTCTAATTATAAACTTAGTAAGTTGGATCAAGAATTCATTACAAAGCTTTGTGAAAGTAAGCGTAATATTAATTAATTTTACTCTAAAAAGTAAAAGTATATCGATATTGATATATCGATATACTTTTTTGATATTTGCAAATATTTGAAAAATGTAGTATAATGTTAGCGAAAGGTAGTTAAAGATATGATTTATAAAACAATTCCTAAGTCTGTTATAGAACGTATCCCTATTTATTTGAACTATTTGAATAAAATAGATGAAGATGGTCTAATATCATCAACAACAATTGCCCAACAATTAGGGTTAGGTGAAGTTCAGGTTAGAAAAGATTTAAATCTAATATCCGGAAAGGGTAAACCTAAAGTTGGATATCAAGTTAGTAATCTAAAATCTGATTTGAACAAGTTAATCTTTGATGATAAACTTATCAATGTTGTGATAATTGGAGCCGGTAAAATAGGAAGTGCACTTGCAAAATATCATGGTTTTAACGAAAATTCGTTTAATATAGTAGGCATATTTGATAATAGCCCTGAAAAGATTGGAAGGACAATCAACGATAAAAAGATTTTATCAATTGATGAAATGTCATCCTTCTGTTTAACGAATGATGTTAAAATGGCAATAATTTGTGTACCTCATGATAGTGCTCAGAGTGTATGTGATGAAATAATAAATTGTGGTGTCAAGGGAATTCTTAATTTTACAGATCAAAAATTAAATATACCAAATGATGTAAAAATAAGAAATGTTGATATTGTATCACTACTAATAACATTAGCTGTCGAAATAAATAATAATTGAAAAGGAGTGTAATTTACATGGAAAAAAATTATGAAATTGTTGATAGTTTAGAAAAATTATCAGCTAGATTAGAAAAAATTAAAAAAGCTCAAAAAGTATATGCTACATATACAGAAGAACAAGTAGATAAGATTTTCTTAAATGCCGCACTTGCAGCAAACAAGGCACGTATTGAACTTGCAAAAATGGCAGTTGAAGAAACTGGTATGGGTGTTGTTGAAGATAAAGTAATTAAAAACCACTACGCTTCAGAATACATTTATAACAAATATCGTAATGTAAAAACTTGCGGTGTAATTGAAGAAGATAAAGCTTATGGTTTAAAGAAAGTCGCAGAACCTATGGGTATCGTTGCTGCAGTTGTTCCTACAACTAACCCAACATCAACAGCTATCTTCAAAACTTTACTTGCTTTAAAGACAAGAAATGGTATCATCATTAGTCCACACCCTAGAGCAAAGAACTCTACTATTGCTGCCGCAAAAGTAGTTCTTGAAGCTGCTGTAAAAGCTGGTGCTCCTGAAGACATTATCGGTTGGATAGATGTACCTAGTTTGGAATTAACTAATGCAGTTATGAAAGAAGCAGACGTTATCCTTGCAACAGGTGGTCCTGGTATGGTTAAAGCTGCTTACTCTTCTGGTAAACCTGCAATTGGTGTAGGTGCTGGTAACACTCCTGCAATTATTGATGATTCTGCTGATATCGTTTTAGCTGTTAACTCAATCATTCATTCTAAGACATTTGATAATGGTATGATTTGTGCATCTGAACAATCAGTTATCGTATTAGATGGTGTTTATGAAACTGCAAAATGTGAATTCATGAAACGTGGTTGCTATTTCTTAAATGAAGAAGAACTTAACAAAGTTAGAAAGACTATCATCATCAATGGTTCACTTAATGCTAAGATTGTTGGTCAAAAAGCTGCTAAAATTGCTGAACTTGCTGGTGTAACTGTTCCAGAAGGTACAAAAATTTTAATTGGTGAAGTTGAATCAGTTGAATTATCAGAAGAATTTGCTCATGAAAAATTATCACCAGTTCTAGCAATGTATCGTGCTAAAGATATCGAAGATGCATTTGCAAAAGCAGAACATTTAATTGCTGATGGTGGTTACGGACATACTTCTTCAATTTATCTAAACCCTATTACTGAACAAGCTAAATTAGAAGAATTCGCAAAACGTATGAAGACTTGCCGTATTCTTGTTAATACACCTTCATCTCAAGGTGGTATAGGTGATATTTACAACTTTAAACTTGCTCCATCTCTAACACTTGGTTGTGGTTCTTGGGGTGGAAATAGTGTATCTGAAAACGTAGGTGTAAAACACTTAATAAATATTAAAACTATCGCAGAAAGAAGGGAAAATATGCTTTGGTTTAGAGCTCCAGAAAAAGTATACATCAAAAAAGGCTGCTTACCTGTAGCACTTCAAGAATTAAAAGATGTTATGCATAAGAAACGTGCATTCATCGTAACAGATAAATTCTTATATACAAACGGAAATGCTAACCCTATTATTGAAAAATTAAAAGAAATGAATATGGAATACACAGTATTCTTTGATGTTGAACCAGACCCAACATTAGCATGTGCTAAACGTGGTGCTGAACAAATGAAATCATTCCAACCTGACTGCATTATCGCATTAGGTGGTGGTTCTGCAATGGACGCTGCCAAGATTATGTGGGTATTATATGAACATCCAGAAGTAGACTTCTTAGATATGGCAATGCGTTTCATGGATATTCGTAAACGTATTTATACTTTCCCTAAGATGGGTGAAAAAGCTTACTTTATCGCTGTTCCTACATCTGCAGGTACAGGTTCAGAAGTTACACCATTTGCGGTAATCACTGATGAAACTACTGGTGTTAAATATCCATTAGCTGACTATGAATTACTTCCTAAGATGGCAATTGTTGATGCTGACTTCCATATGACAGCTCCTAAAGGATTAACTTCTGCATCAGGTATCGATGCTGTATCACACTGCTTAGAAGCATATGCATCTATTATGGCTACTGACTATACAGATGGTTTAGCTTTACGTTCATTAAAGATGATATTCGAATACTTACCAAGAGCTTACAACAATGGTGCTAATGACCCTGTTGCTCGTGAAAAGATGGCTAATGCCGCAACAATGGCTGGTATGGCTTTCGCAAATGCCTTCCTAGGTGTATGTCACTCAATGGCTCACAAACTTGGTGCCTTCCATCATTTACCTCACGGTGTTGCTAATGCCTTGATGTTAGATGAAGTAATTAGATTCAATTCTGCCGAAGTTCCAACTAAGATGGGTACATTCCCTCAATATGATCACCCTCACACAATGCAAAGATATGCAGAAGTTGCTGATTATTTAGGTCTTGGTGGAAATACTGACGAAGAAAAAGTTAACAATTTAATCAAAGCTATTGATGAATTAAAAGTTAAGATTGGTATTAAACCTACTATTAAAGATTATGTTCCAGATGAAAAAGACTTCTTAAATAGACTTGACGCAATGGTTGAACAAGCATTCGATGACCAATGCACAGGTGCTAACCCTCGTTATCCATTAATGAGTGAAATCAAACAAATGTACTTAAATGCTTATTATGGTAAAGAATTTGTTGAAAAACCTGTTCCAGTTCAAGATCTAGAAAGTTATATTCCTGAAGATAAAAATGATTTTAAACGTGCATATAAAAAGAACAGAACGATTAATAAATAGAAAGTGAGGAGAAGAATATGAATCTTGAAAAAATTATTGCTATTAGAAATGCAAAAACAATTTATTGTGATGAAAACAATTGTGTAAAAGTATTTAATAAAGAATACTCAAAAGCCGACATTTTAAATGAAGCATTAAATCAAGCTAGAGTAGAAGAATTACCTATTAATGTACCAAAAATCAAAGAAGTTACAATGATTGATGGTAAATGGGCTATTATAACTGAATATATCAAAGGATATACTCTTCTTCAATTAATGGAAAAATATCCAGAAAAGAAAGATCAATATCTTGAACAATTTGTAGATATTCAATTAGCTACTCAAAAAAATACTTGCCCTTTATTAACTAAATTAAAAGACAAGATGAATCGTAAGATTAATATGGCTGACATTGCTTCAACAACTAAATATGATTTGCATACAAGACTTGAAAGTATGCCAAAGGGTAATTCACTTTGCCATGGTGACTTCAACCCTTCAAATATCATAATCTCTGAAGATAATAAACCATATATTATCGACTGGTCACATGCTACTCAAGGTAATCCATGTGCTGATGCCGCAAGAACTTACTTATTATTCTGGCTATCAGGTGACATTACAAGTGCGGAAAAGTATCTTGATTTATATGCTAAAAAAGGAAATGTTACTAAAAAAGACATTCAAAAATGGTTGCCAATCGTTGCTGCTTCTCAATCAGTTAAGGGTAACGAAAAAGAAAGAGAGTTCTTACTTTCTTGGGTTAATGTTGTAGATTACGAATAAAAAACGGAGGAATAGAAAATGATTAAAATTACTGTTTGTATTGGTAGCTCATGCCATATTAAAGGTTCAAGACAAGTTGTTGAACAACTACAATACTTAATTGCAAAAAACAATTTAAATGATAAGGTTGAATTAAGCGGAACATTCTGCATGGGAAAATGTCAAAATGGTGTTTGCGTTAAAGTAAATGATGAATTATTCTCTTTAACACCCGACCAAGTTAACGAATTCTTCGAAAAGAATGTTGTTGAAAAATTAAAATAATGGTAGAAGTAAAAGTTTGTGTTGGGAGTTCATGCTTTTTAAAGCATGCTCCCGATATTGTTGAATACATAAACAAAAAAATTGAAACAGAAGACTTGTTGGACAAGATTATTTTATCAGGAAGTTTCTGTGCGGGAAAATGTAACCGTATCGGTGTTACTATCTTTGTTAATGATCAAGTTTACACAGGTGTTACTGTTGATGAAATTGAAAAATTTTGGAATGAAAAAATAGTTCCATATTTAAATTAATTTGAGGTGAGTAAATTGTCTAAGTACCTAACATTAAAGAAATCAAATTGTAAAAACTGTTATAAATGTATAAGACACTGCCCAGTAAAATCAATTAGATTTTCGGCAAATCAGGCACATATTATAGATAATGAATGCATTCTTTGTGGACAATGTTTTGTAATCTGTCCTCAAAATGCCAAAGAAATTGTTGATGGTGTAGAAAAAGCTAAAGTACTACTAATGTCAAAAGCACCAGTTGTTGCTAGTATTGCGCCATCATTTATAGCTAATTATAACGGAATTGGTATAGAAGCTATTCGTAATGCTTTAAAGAAATTAGGCTTCTATGATGTTGAAGAAACCGCTATAGGTGCTACATTTGTAAAAAACGAATATGATCGCTTATTAAACGAAGGTAATCACGAAATATTGATTTCTTCATGTTGTCACTCAGTAAATTTATTAATTCAAAAATACTTTCCTAATGAATTACAATATTTAGCTAATGTAATGAGCCCTATGCAAGCTCATTGTAGCGATATTAAGAAAAGAATTCCTGGCGCAAAAACAATATTCATTGGCCCTTGCGTTGCTAAAAAAGATGAAGCAGATCGCTATGAAGGAATTGTTGACTGTGTTTTAACCTTTGAAGAATTATCAAATTGGTTAAAAGAAGAAGGAATTGTAATTGAACAAACTCAAGATAGTGAAGAAATCGCAAAAGGTAAAACTAGATTATTCCCTACTACCGGTGGTATCTTAAAAACTATGGAATGTGATGCAAAAGGTTACACATACATGGCCATAGATGGGGTTGAAAACTGTATTGCGGCATTAAAGGATATTGAAAGCGGTAAAATTTCAAAATGTTTTATTGAAATGTCAGCTTGTGTTGGAAGTTGTATAGCTGGTCCTATTATCGAAAAACATCATTGTTCACATATCAAAGACTATCTATTAGTAACCCACTACGCTAGTGCTAAAGATTTTGATGTAGAACAACTTGATAAGATGTACTATTATAAAAATTTTTCTCCTATTAAAATAGATAATAACAAACCAAGCGAAGAAGAAATAACCCAAATCCTAAAACAAATGAATAAAACAAAACCAAGTGATGAACTAAACTGTGGTTCTTGTGGATACAATACATGTCGTGAGAAAGCAGTCGCAATATATCAAGGAAAAGCGCAAATTTCGATGTGCCTTCCATATTTAAAAGAAAAAGCAGAAAGCTTTTCCGATTGCATCGTCAGCAATACCCCTAATGGATTAATTGTAGTAAATGAAAAACTAGAAGTACAACAAATCAATGGTGCAGCTAAAAAGATTATGAATATTAGAAATGATTCAGATATTTTAGGTGACCAAGTTGTAAGAATATTAGATCCAGTACCTTTTACTAAAGTTTTAGAAACTAAGCGTAATATTCGTAATGAAAAAGTATATTTAGCAGAATATGATAAATACGTAGAACAAAGCATAATTTATGATACTAACTATCATATGATGATTTGCATTATGCGTGACGTTACTGAAGCAGCTCTTGAAAAAGAAAAGAAAGAGACAATCAGTAAACAAACGGTAGAAATTGCGGATAAAGTTGTTGATAAACAAATGCGTATTGTTCAAGAAATTGCTTCATTATTAGGTGAAACGGCGGCGGAAACTAAGATTGCTTTAACTAAATTAAAGGAGTCTATTAGCGATGAATAATTTATGTGCAGATATTGGTTACAAAAGCATTAACCACTATGGTGAAGAGTTATGTGGTGACCACATTGATATTATTGAACAAGAAGATGGATCAACAATTATCGTACTTGCAGATGGTTTAGGAAGTGGCGTAAAAGCGAGTATCTTATCTACATTAACTTCTAAAATCATTTCTACAATGATTTCAGCAGGATTATCGCTAGAATCTTGTGTAGATACGATTGCTGCTACTTTACCAATTTGTTCAGTACGTGGGGTTGCTTATTCAACTTTCTCAATAATTCACATAAAGAATAATGAAGAAGCCGAATTAATCCAATATGACAATCCGCAAATCATCCTAATTAGAAATGATGAAGTCTACAATTATCCTAAAACAGAATTAATAATGGGTGGTAAGAAAATTTATAAAACCCAATTAAGACTACAAGAAGGTGATGTACTTGCATCAATGAGTGATGGATGTCCTCATGCAGGTATAGGAATTGCCTATAACTTTGGTTGGAAATTATCTGATATTGCCAATTATATAAGAGTTATCAATTGTGGTGGTTATACTGCCAAAACAATGTCAACAATGTTGATTGATGAATGTAATCGATTGTATGGTGGAAAACCTGGTGATGATGCAACTGCTTGCATCATAAAGATTAGGAAACGTGAACCAGTAAATATTTTATTTGGTCCTCCATCAGATCGTAATGATAATGACCGTATGATGGCACTATTCTTTGCCAAAGAAGGTAAACATATTGTTTGTGGTGGTACAACATCATCTATTGCCGCAAAATATCTAGGAAAACCAATAAGAGCTTCATTGAACTTTGAAAACTCTGATGTTCCACCAACTGCCGAAATCGAAGGCGTTGATTTAGTAACTGAAGGCGTAATAACAATAAACAAAGTAGTAGAATATGCCAAAGATTATGTTGGTGAAAACAAACTATATGATGATTGGTGTTTCAAAAAAGACGGTGCTTCTTTAATTAGCAGATTATTATTTGAAGAGGCTACTGATATTAATTTCTATGTTGGTCGTGCAATAAATCCTGCTCACCAAAATCCTGATTTACCAATTAATTTCAATATTAAAATGAATTTAGTTGAAGAACTAACCAAGTATCTAAAATTAATGGGAAAACGAATTAAGGTTAGTTATTTCTAAAGGTGATATAATGAAAAAATTTGATACAAAAGTTCAATATATAAAATATCAAGTGCTAAAGGAAGTAGCAAAAGAATCTTGGGATAATACCCTTACTGAAAATATTTTAGATATTCCTAAAAAGATTATTGTTGGTAAGGTTCCAACTATGCGTTGTTGCGTATACAAAGAGCGTGCAATTATTGCTGAAAGAGTAAAAGTTGCAATGGGTGGCGATCGTAACAACAAAAATGTTATTGAAGTAATCGATATAGCGTGTGATGAATGCCCAATGGGTGGTTATGAAGTAACTAACGCATGTCGTGGCTGTCTTGCTCACCGCTGTGAAGACGCATGTAAACGTGGTGCCATTTCTTTTGATGATAATCACGTAGCACATATTGATAAAACAAAATGTGTTGAATGTGGCGCTTGCGCAAAAGTATGCCCTTATAGTGCCATTCACAATTATAAACGCCCTTGTGAAGTTGCTTGTAAAGTTAAAGCTATTTCAATGGGTGAAAACAAAGAAGCAAAAATCAACGATGATAAATGTATTGCCTGTGGTGCTTGTGTATATCAATGCCCATTTGGCGCAATTTCTGATAAATCAATGATTGTTGATGCAATTGATATTTTGAAGAAAAGCAACAATAACGAAAAATACAAAGTATATGCCGTAGTTGCTCCATCAATATCAAGTCAATTTAACTACGCTAAACTTGGCCAAGTTATCACCGCACTAAAGAAATTAGGCTTTTACACCGTAGTAGAAGCTGCACTAGGTGCTGATATGGTAGCACACGCTGAATCACTTGAACTAGTAGAAAAAGGATTCTTAACTAGTAGTTGTTGTCCTGCATTCGTTACATACATTAAAAACGAATTTCCTAATTTAGTACAACACATTTCTCATAATTTATCTCCAATGGCAACAATTGCCAAATATTTAAAAGAAAATGATCCAACTTGTAAAGTAATTTTCATTGGTCCTTGCACAGCCAAGAAAAAAGAAATACAACAAGAAGAAGTAAAGAAATACGTTGATAATGTATTAACATTTGAAGAATTACAAGCATTATTCGATAGTAGAGAATTTGATATCACTACTTTTGAAGAAGATATTCTTGATAATGCTTCATACTATGGAAGAATTTTTGCAAGATCAGGTGGATTATCTGATGCTGTAAAAGAAGCACTTAAAGAAAACAATATTACTGATTTTGACCTAAAAGCTGTTACTTGCGATGGTATCGAACAATGTAAGATTGCTCTATTAAAGAAAAACAAAAACTTATTAGATGGCAACTTCATTGAAGGTATGGCTTGCCTTGGTGGTTGTATCGGTGGTGCTGGTTGCTTAACCCATGGTGAAAAGAACAAAGCTGAAGTAGATAAATATGGTATGGAAGCATACGAAAAAACTATTTCCGATGCAATATCAATTGTAAAAATGACAAAATAACTTTATAACTTTTGAAGAAAATGTTAAATTTCGGTTTAACATTTTTTTCTTTGTTTAAAAATTAAAATATAACAAACAATACTAATATGAAAAAAAGAATATTAATATTATTAATTTTTACATTTTTTATCTTTTCATGTAAAAATAATATTGAACCAAAAAAAGAAATCAACGTTGAAAATAAAGAATTAATAATTAAAGATAATTCAAAAATTAATTACCCAAGTATCAATAACGAAGTTGATGAGCAACTAAAAGAAACAATGAAATTAACTTGTTATACGATTGAAAGTAATTATCATACAATTCCCAAAACTACATATGAAAGTTTTGTTAGTAAAAACTATATAAGTTATTTAATTACGTATAAATTTGACAATAACGAAATTACTAAATCTTATGTTTATGATGTCAATACCAAAAAAAGAGTTTATTTCAATAATAACCTTATTACCAAAATAAATAGTGTATTGAAAAACAAATATAACATTAATAATAGTGATTTAGGCTTTATCAATGTTGTTATTAACAACGATGAAATTGTAGCATATTTATCAACATACATCACAAATAACGATGTGGAAAAAGTTAAATTTGCATATTCAAGTACTTATTTAGGTGAAAATATTAATAGCATTGCGAACAAAAAAGTAGTTGCTTTAACCTTTGATGATGGGCCAAGTTTTAATAGTAAAAAAATAGTTAATTTATTAGATGAGTTAAACATAAAAGCAACTTTTTTTGTATTAGGCTGTAATGTTGAAAAATATGCAGATGAATTAAAATACATAAATGATCATGGCAATGAAATAGGAAATCATTCATATTCACATCCTGATTTTAGGAAATTATCGCTTGAGCAAGGATTAAAAGAAATTGAAAAAACGCAAGCAATTGTCTTTAAAACTATTGGTAGATATCCAAGAATATTTAGGTTTCCATATGGATTAGTTAACAAGCAAATTTTAAATAACATTAAACTTCCAACTATTCTTTGGAATGCTGATTCACTAGATTGGCAGTGTTGTGATACTAAAACAATCATTAAAAGAGTAGAAAAAGAAGTGAAAGAAAATGGCATTTTACTATTCCACGATTTCAAGAATTTTAATGAGGAAGCAATTAGGATTATTGTTAATGACTTAAAAAAACAAGGATTTGAATTTGTAACAATATCAGAATTATTAGAATTTAGAAATGAAGAAAATATGCAACTAGGTAAAGTAATTTACTCAAAATAAGAATCAACAAATTACAGAGTATTGTCGTTTTATTATTTTAAAGTTTATGGTAAAATAAGGGAAAATTAAGGAGGAAATAATATGGGTAAATCAAAAAAGAAAAAAAGTGTTGCATCAAAATATGCAAAATATTTGTATTTAGCATTTTCAGTGCTTGTAGTTGTTATGGCATTCTTGCCATTTGTTATTAGTAAATCTGATAATAGTTCAGATGTTACTTATACTGGTTTTGAAGTTGCTTTTGGAAAAACTTTAAATTCAGCTTCATTTTTAGGCTTTGCAAGTGGTAGTGCAAAAATTAATGTGTCTTATTTATTAATCGTGGCATTATTTATACCACTAGTAGGTTCAGTAATTGCATTATTTGTTAAGAATCGTAGACTAGCAAGTTTAGTTGTATGCGTATGCTTTATCGTTTCCGCAATCCTTGTATTTATGACTCCAACAATAACTTCGGTAACATACACCGGTGAAGTACTTGGATTTGGTAGCACTAATACGGAAACTTTTGCTTATGCAGGATATAGCCTTGCGGTAGGATCAATCCTTTCTGGTGTGTTCGGTGCACTTGGTGGAGTAACAGCCCTTGCTAATCTTATTTTAAAATAAAGTAAAAAAAAGCTATTGATTATTCAATAGTTTTTTAATACCAATAATAATAAGGAAATAAAATATGAATAACGAAACAATCATAAATAAATTAAAAGATGGTAACAAACAATATGTTAAAGGTGGAATAATTGGTGATGTTTCTAAAAATAGAAGAATAGACACTTATCTTAATGGTCAATCACCATTTGCGTTAATTATTACTTGTTCTGATTCAAGGGTAATTCCTGAAGTTATTTTTCAACAAGGAATTGGCGATTTGTTTGTTGTACGTGTTGCGGGAAACGTTGTTGATGAATTTGTGCTTGGTAGCATTGAATATGCTATTGAGCATTTAAACATTACCTGTGTGGTCGTTTTAGGACATAAAAATTGTGGTGCGGTTTCATCTTGCCTAAATCACGCAAGTGGTAGATACGTAAATAAATTAATTGAAAGAATATCTCAAAATATAAAAAATGAAAAAGACTACGATAAAGCAATTGAATTAAATGTAAAAGCAGAAGTTTTAAATTTAAAACAAGCTTTTGCAACATTTAAAAATGTTGAATTTATTGGTAGTATCTACGATATTGAAACTGGTAATTGCATTTTTCTTTAAATTTTTGGCTTTTTAGTATATAATTTATTGTAATACCTAATTAATGTATTACAAATTATCAAATTAGGAGTTAAAAATGAGTAGAAGATTAGGTACTGTATCAAGAGGCGTAAGATGTCCTATCATTAAAGAAGGCGATGATTTAGTAAGTATTGTTACTGATAGTATTATACTAGCTAGTGAAGAAGAAAACTTCCCCCTAAATGATCGTGATGTTGTTGCGATTACTGAATCAATTGTTGCAAGAGCTCAAGGAAATTATGCAACTGTTGATCAAATAGCAACAGATGTTAAAAACAAAGTAAAAAGTGAAAAAATTGGTGTAATATTTCCAATATTATCACGTAACAGATTTGCAATTCTTTTAAAAGGTATCGCAAAAGGTGTAAAGAAAATCGTTTTAATGTTAAGTTATCCTTCTGATGAAGTTGGTAATTCTTTAATATCTTATGATGAATTAGATGAAAAAAATATCGATCCATATAAAGATGTTCTTACCCTTGAACAATATCGTAATTTATTCGGACATAATGTACATGAATTTACTGGTGTAGATTATGTTGAATACTATATGAGTATTATCAAAGAAATGGGTGCTGAAGTTGAAGTTATTTTTGCAAATCAAGCAAAAACAATCTTAAATTATGCCGACAGCATCATTACTTGTGATATTCATACTAGAAACAGAACAAAACGTATTCTAAAAAATGCAGGGGCAAAAGTCGTATTAGGTTTAGATGACATACTTACAAGTAGCGTTGATGGAAGCGGCTATAATGAAAAGTATGGTCTACTTGGATCAAACAAAGCAACTGAAGATAAGGTTAAACTATTCCCACGTGACTCACAATATCTTGTTGAAGATATTCAAAAACAATTATATGAAAAAACTAATAAACATTTTGAAGTAATGGTATATGGTGATGGAGCTTTTAAAGACCCTCAAGGTAAAATTTGGGAATTAGCTGATCCTGTTGTTTCACCATTTTTCACTAAAGGTTTAATTGGTACACCAAATGAATTAAAACTTAAATTCTTAGCTGATAATGACTTTAAAGACTTAAAAGGTGAAGAATTAAGAATGGCAATTGAAAAACGTATAATTGAAAAAGAAAAAGATTTAGTAGGAAAAATGATTTCTGAAGGTACAACACCAAGACAATTAACCGATTTAATTGGCTCATTATGTGATTTAACTAGTGGATCAGGTGATAAAGGTACACCTATTGTCCTAGTTCAAGGATATTTCGACAATTATACAAATAAATAGTAATAATGTAGTTTAGGCTTCAAATGGAGCTAAAACTACTTTTTTATTTAGTTTTCCTCTCGACAAAATGAATTTTGTTTGTTATAATTATAGTAATAAATAGATAAAAAAGGAGTAACCATGAAACAAAACCGAATATTTTTAATCATTGCTTTAGTACTTACGATTTGCTTTTTTTCAGGTTGCAAAAAGAACAATATTGAAGCATGTGAACATAACTTTAGTGATGCAACGTGTACAAGTCCTTCAACTTGTACTAAATGTGGCGAAACTAGAGGAACTGCACTTGGTCATGATTGGCTAGATGCGACATACGAGAGTCCTAAAACTTGTCAAAGATGTGGGGCAACTGAAGGTGACCCTGTAGGTGAACATACTCATGTTTTTAAGAAAGCTACTTGTACAAAGCCTAAAATTTGTCGAATTTGTAGTTTTGAAGAAGGAAGTCCTTTAGGCCATGAAGAAAGTATTAAGTTTCCAGAAGATGCTAAATGCAATAACACATACACTGTAGAAGTATATTGTACAAGATGTGAAGAGCTTTTATATGAAGATGAAATGGTCAAAGAACACGATTTATATGAAGAAATAGTTGTACCAGTAACTTGTACAACATATGGAAGTTCATTTACTAAGTGCCATAACTGTGATTATGAAAGCGAAAATATCTTAAAACCAACTGGTCATAGTATCGTTTACATAATTGATAAGGAACCAACTAGTACTGAATGTGGTTATCGTCATAGAGAATGTGAAAATTGTGACTACTGTGAATCTAAAATGGCTTATGTCAATAATGGCTTTTCAACCCATGGCAAGTTACAAGTAGTTGGACCTGATCTAGTTGACCAATATGGTGAAAAGTTTCAATTAATCGGTCTTTCTACCCATGGTTTACAATGGTTTGGTCGATACGTAAATTATGAAACTTTTGAATCATTAAGAAATGGTTTTGGCATCAACGTAATCAGATTATCACTATATACTAGTGAGGGTGGATATTGTGTAACTACGCCTAGTAAGAAAGCCGCATTGTTTGATTTAGTTTGCAAAGGCATTGAATATGCAACTCAACTTGATATGTATGTTATCGTTGATTGGCATATGCTTGGTGCAGAAGATGAAAGAGACGAAAATCCTTTATTCTACAAAGAAGAAGCAGTTGAATTCTTTAGTAAAATTACTGAAAAATATAAAGATTACGAAAATATTTTATTTGATATAATGAATGAACCATCGGGAAAAACGACTTGGAAAGATTGCAAAGAATATGCAAACCTAGTTATTCCTGCTATTCGCAAAAATAGTGATGGAATAGTACTTGTTGGAAATCCAAAATGGACATCAGATTTAAGCAGTGTTATGGCAAGTCCACTTGAAGGGTACACTAATATAATGTATAGCTATCATTTCTACGCGGGAGACGGAACTGATGCTACATTAGTAAAACGCGCTTATAGAGCAGGCATTCCGGTATTCATATCAGAACATGGAGGTATGGAAAATACTGGTGATGGGCCAATTTATAATGATTACATAAATAAATGGTATCAAGATTTAGATAGTTTAAATATTAGTTATGTTGCATGGAACATTTCAAATAGTAATGGAAGTGCATCAATTTTTAAAGCATTGTCTTCAGATATCGTATCAGTTAGCGATGATAATTTAAAAGAGTGGGGTATATTCTATCGTACTCACGTTAGAGAACGGATGGGTTTATCAGAATACAAATAAAAAGGAAAAAAGAGAAATGAAAAAATTAGGATTTGGATTAATGAGATTACCGAAAATAAACGGTGAAATCGACATAGAACAAGTAAAAAGTATGGCAGATGCCTTTTTAAGTAATGGCTTTACTTATTTTGATACCGCATATGTTTACGAAAATTCAGAAGTTGCATTTAAAGAAGCAGTAGTTAAAAGATATAACCGAAGTGATTACTATATTGCGGACAAGCTCACCGCATGGAAACTAAAAGAGGGTTCTGATAAAGAAGAAATCTTTAAAGAATCACTAGATAGATTAGGAATAGAATATATTGACTATTATTTATTACATGCGGTACAAGAAGCAAATATTGAAATATACTATGAAAACGATTGTTGGAATTTTTGTCAAGAACTAAAAAAGAAAGGTTTAATCAAACACTTTGGCTTTTCATTCCACGGTTCACCTGCTTTACTTGAAAACATTTTAGCTAATCATCCCGAAGTTGAGTTTGTCCAATTACAAATAAACTACTTAGATTGGGATAATGCAATAATAGCTTCAAGACATAATTATGAAATATGTCGAAGATATCATAAAAATATTATTGTTATGGAACCAGTTAAAGGTGGCATTTTAGCTAATTTTGATGATGATATCGCAAAACTATTTGAACAATATCATCAAACCAATTCATTTTCTTCATTAGCACTTAGATATGCTGGTTCCCTTGATGGTGTTATTATGGTATTATCTGGAATGAGTAATAAAGAACAAGTAGAAGATAATATTAATACATTTAAAGACTTTGTTAAACTAGGTGATGAGGAATACGAATTAATCAGCAAAATTAAAACAAAATTAATTAAGAAATCATCAATTGGTTGTACAAATTGTAAATATTGTGTAAGTGAATGTCGAAAAAATATCTTAATACCAGAAATATTTAAAATTTATAATCAAGCGCTTATTATGGGTATCAATGACAAATACAAAGAAATGTATAAAAATTTAATCAATACAACTAAATCAGGTCAAGCAAATACTTGTATTAAGTGTCATAGATGTGAAAAAGTTTGTCCTCAACATTTAAAAGTTACCGATGAACTTGCAAAGGCATCGAATTATTTAGATAGATAATAAAATAATACAAAAGAAAGGAAGATACTATGAAATCAATTGTTTATTTTTCAAAAAACCTTAATAGTCATGAATTAGTTAAGTTGTATGATATATTAGGTGTAAAACTTGAAGGGAATGTGGCAGTAAAATTACATTCTGGTGAACCTGGAAATCAAAACTTTTTAGGCCCAGATTGGTTTAGAGATATTGTCGCAAAAGTAAATGGAACCGTAGTAGAATGTAATACCGCATATGAAGGTGGTAGAAATACAACTAAGGCACATGTGGAAACTTTAGATAAACATGGATGGTTAAAGAGTTATCGAGTTGATTTATTAGATGCAGAAGGACCAGATAAAGTATTAGAAATTCCTAATGGTAAAGTAATTAAAAAGAACTATGTAGGAAAAGACATTGAAAAATATGATTCAATGTTAGTACTTTCACACTTTAAAGGTCATCCAATGGGTGGATATGGCGGAGCACTAAAACAATTATCAATTGGGGTTGCTTCATCTTATGGTAAAGCATACATTCATGGCTGTGGAAAACCAGAAGATCTTTGGACTGCCAACCATGATAAATTCCTAGAATCAATGGCTGATGCGGCAAGCTCAGTTATTAATTACTTCAACAAAAAAATTGTTTATATTAATATAATGAAAAATATGTCGGTAGATTGTGACTGTTGCGCGGTTGCAGAAGACCCATGTATTAAAGATATCGGTGTTTTAATTTCAACTGACCCTGTTGCCATTGACCAAGCTTGTATAGATTTAGTATATAACTCAAATGATCCAGGCAAGGCTCATTTTATTGAACGTGTAGAAAGCCGTAACGGCATTCATACAATAGAAAGTGCTGAAAAACTAGGCATTGGTTCAAGAAATTATGAACTAATTGAAGTTACAAATAAATAGATTAAAAAATTGCAAATTCCATTGCAATGTAGTATAATAATATGGCAATAGGGTTATTGCCAAGTGGTAAGGCAACAGGTTCTGACCCTGTCACTCGTAGGTTCGAATCCTACTAACCCTGCCATTAAAATAGGTCAAAAAGTCTTTTGTAGACTTTTAAAAAATAAGCTATTCTCACAATAATTCATAGTTTTGCTATGATGAAATGCTGAAAATAGCTCTTTTTTTTATTCAAAAAGTGTAGAACTGTTAGAGGTGTAGAACATTCGCTCCTTATGATTAGACTGGGGAGTTGAACTAATTTCAAATTTTAGGAATAAGGGGATTTAAATATTAGTATACTACCAACTTTTAAGCAGATTTTAAGGCCTTTGTCAGTTCTTTATCAAAAGTAGGAGTAAATATAGGGAAAAGCATATAGAAGAGAGCGTTGGCGATATATTAACGCTTTCATAATTTTAAATAAATAAACACACGTTTATTAATAAAACGATATAAGTT
>UMAL01036313.1_pt1 | contig 52297 bp, 45 predicted proteins | sample 1963691 | NCBI WGS metagenome assembly UMAL01 (sample SAMEA4835914, study PRJEB28245) | human gut metagenome | biome: gut microbiome; material: fecal sample | place: Denmark | collected 2008
TCCTTTATTTTGTCATTGTAATTGCAGCAATGCTTTTGATTATACATTATGTGGGACAGCGGACAGAGGTCAGCGGTTCTTCTATGGAGAATACCTTAAGTGATGGGGATAATCTGATTGTAGATAAGATTTCCTATCGTTTCCATGACCCGGAACGATACGATATTATTATTTTCCCATATAAGTATGAAGAAGATACCTATTATATCAAACGAATCATCGGACTTCCGGGAGAACATGTGCGGATCGATGATTCCGGAAATATTTATATCAACGGAAAAGTACTGAAGGAATCCTATGGAAGAGAAGTAATACAGGATCCGGGCATCGCAAGAGATGAGATTACACTTGGCGAGGGTGAATATTTTGTGCTTGGAGATAACCGGAACAACAGCTCAGACAGCAGAGATCCAAGTGTAGGTATTATTCAGCAAAAGGATATCATTGGAAGAGCATGGCTTCAGATTTATCCGTTTGATGAATTTGGATTTATCAGGCATCAGTAGGAGGCAGTTTTGAAACAGAAGACAATCGGTGAGATTAAAGCAGAATTAAAGGCAGCAGAGGAATCCATGCTGCCTGTTTTTATTGAAAACTATAAGGAAGATACCAGAAGCGGTGTGCAGGCAGCCGTTGCCCAGGCAAAAAAACGAATCGAAAAATTAGAGGCAGAGCGGGTACGCATCGAGGTCTTAAAAAAATACGAATACGAGTATGCAGAATATACTTATATCTGTGGGATCGATGAAGCGGGAAGAGGACCGTTAGCAGGTCCGGTGGCAGCAGGAGCCGTGATCCTGCCAAAGGACTGTGATATTTTGTATATCAATGATTCTAAAAAGTTGTCTGCCGCAAAACGTGAGGCACTCTATGATGAGATCATGGAAAAAGCAGTGGCAGTCGGTGTCGGTCTGGTCGGACCACAGCGGATCGATGAGATCAATATTTTACAGGCGACCTATGAAGCCATGCGGGAGGCTATAAGGAATTTAGGCGTAGCACCCGATACATTATTAAACGATGCAGTAACGATACCGGAGGTTTCCATACCACAGGTGCCGATCATCAAAGGAGATGCAAAGAGTATTTCAATTGGAGCGGCAAGCATTATTGCAAAAGTGACGAGGGACCGGCTGATGGCAGAATATGATGAATTGATGCCGGAATATGGTTTTGCCTCCAACAAAGGATATGGTTCGGCAGAACATATTGCGGCAATTAAAAAGTATGGAGCATCCCCGATCCACCGTATGACATTTATAAAGAATTTTATCTAGGGGGCATCTGTATGCAGATATCGGATTTACTTGGAAAATACGGACAAAATACCGTGCCGGTTACGGCACAGGAGCAGGCGGTAAAGACAGGAACACAGCAGTTGACAGGTACGCTGTCTTCCTTACAGACAGGCAACGTATTTGAAGGAACCGTGACGGATATTTCTGACGGACAGGTACTTTTAACGCTTGCAAACGGAGAGAAGATTTCTGCCAGATTAGAGGGACAGATACAGCTCCAGCTCAATCAGGCAATGTTTTTTGAAGTAAAATCCAATACCCAGACACAGATAGCCATCAAACCGTATTTAAACGGAGACAGCAGTAATCCAACCCTGTTAAAGGCCTTAATGCAGGCAGGAATGGGAGTTACAACAGATAATCTTGAGATGGTACGCACCATGATGGAGGAACAGCTTCCGATCGATAAGAACAGTTTAAATCAGATGATGAGACAGCTTGCGATGTTTCCAAAGGCAGAGCCATCTGTGATCGCACAGATGAATAAGTTAGGGATTCCTGTAACGGAGGCCAATGTGCAGCAGTTTTCTAATTATAAGGCAGATACCGCGGCAATTATGAAAGAATTAGAAAATGTCTTAGAGCAGCTTCCAAAGTCGATCGCAGGAGAAGGTGATACTGCCGGGCAGATGACAGCAAAAAATATGCAGTTGATGGATATTCTGTTTGGAGGAGAAACGATCGAACAGAGTCAGGATACAGGAGCAAAAGCACAGGAGCTGCTTGCAAAAACGGCAGATGGAAGTGTTGTTATAAAGAATGGAACAGAGCAACAGGCAGCAGATATTGCAAAAGAATTGCAGCAGACATTGAGCACGGCAGAAGACGGAACACTGCAGACAGGTGCATCAGATGAGGGCATACAACAGGTTGGCAAAGAAGGAGTGCAGCAGGAAGCAAATGCAGTAAAACAGACCGTAAACGGACAGATGCCTGCTGTGGCACAGGGCAGTCTGGGAGAGATTCTTGGAAAAGAAGGGGTTGCCGGTTTAGAACAGCAGCTAAAAGAGTTAGAAACAGATGGAAAACAGGTCTTGTTTGATAAAAATGGAAATTTGAATACGGGAATGAGTGCAGAGGAATTTTTGAAGAATTTAAATCAGTTGTTCAAAGAGAATGAATTTCCACAAAAAGAGGCACTATTCAAACTTTTCTCAGGAAAAGAATATCAGACCATTTTAAAAAAGGCAGTAGAGAACCAGTGGTACTTAGAGCCACAGGAGACGGGTTCCAAAGAAACCATAGAGAAACTGTATAATCGTCTGCAGACGCAGATGAACCGGTTGGATGAATTTATCAAACAGGCGGGAAGCGGAACGGAGGGTCTGCAAAAAGCGGTAGCGGATGTCCGTGGCAATATCGAATTTATGAACCAGATCAATCAGATCTATAATTTTGTCCAGCTTCCGTTAAAAATGAACGGGCAGAATGTCAACAGTGAGCTTTATGTCTATACGAATAAAAAGAACCCAAGAGACATGGACGGCGAGCTGAGTGCTTTTTTACATTTGGATATGGATCACCTTGGCTCTACGGATATTTCCGTCAAGATGAAAGGGACTGCGGTCAAGACAAATTTTTATATGGCGGATGATGCTTCTTATGAACTGATCTTAGCACATGCCGAAGAACTGGCGGAACGTTTAGAGAACAAGGGGTATCAGTGTCAGATCGAAGTAAAGAGCGAAGAAAAGGATATGGATTTTGTAGAAGATTTCTTAAAACATGATATGCCGAGTGCCGGAAAGGTCTATCGGTATTCCTTTGATGTGAGGGCATAGATATGGAGAAGCAGAAAGAAAAAGTCAAGACAGCCGTGGCGATCGCTTATGAACCCGGCGAAGAGGCACCAAAGATCTTAGCAACCGGTAAGGGACTGATAGCCGAGCGGATCATAGAAAAAGCAAAAGAAGAGGATGTGCCGTTTTACAAGGACAGCAAATTAGTGGCAACACTTTCAAAACTGGAGATCGGGGATATGATCCCACCAGAGCTGTATGAGGTCGTGGCGGAGATACTGGTCTTTGTGGATAAGATGGATCGTTTGAAGGATAAACTTGGAAAATAGGGGGAGAGTATGAATCGGCGGAAAGAAGGAGCATATTATGAGAATCTGGTGGCAGAGTACTTAAAGACGCAGGGATATGAAATCTTAGAAAAAAATTACCGCTGCCGTATAGGAGAGATCGATCTGATCGCAAAAGAGGGAGAGACACTGGTCTTTGTGGAGGTCAAATATCGCAGGGATGACAAGATGGGAAATCCCAAAGAGGCGGTCGATCGAAAAAAGCAGAAAAAAATCTCCATGACAGCGTCTTATTATCTGATGCGGGAGTGCGGGCGTATGGATATTCCGTGCAGATTTGATGTGGCAGCAGTGTTAGGGGAGCAGATAGAAGTAGTAAAAAATGCCTTTGAGTATCTGCCGTAGAACAGACGGTAATAGATCAAAGAGAGGTAAAAGATGAAAATCGAAGATTTTAAGAAGAAAAACGAAGAGCAGATATTTGTAATAGACGGCGGGGAACAGCCCCCGCTTTTAAAATATAAAAAGTTAGAAGAGATTCCTTGGATACGTCATTGCTTTACTACCAGAGAAGGCGGGGCAAGCAAGGGGATTTTTGCAGAACTGAACCTCAGCTTTACCAGAGGAGACGAGGAAGCGGCGGTGCGAGAGAACTATCGACGTGTTGCTAAGCGTATGGGAACAGAGGTATCGCATTTTGTGTGCAGTGACCAGACACATACCACCAATGTCAGAGTCGTTACCCAAGAGGATGCAGGGGCAGGAGTCGTCAGAGAACGTGGGTATACCGATGTGGATGGGCTGATCACAAATGAGCCGGGGCTGGTACTGTCCACATTTTATGCAGACTGTGTGCCGCTTTATTTTGTAGATACAAAGCATCATGCGATCGGGCTTTCCCATTCCGGCTGGCGTGGTACGGTAGGAAGAATGGGTGCGGCAACCATCCGGGCGATGCAAAAACACTACGGAACAGATCCAAAGCATCTGATCTGTGCGATCGGACCATCCATTTGTCAGGATTGTTATGAGGTCAGTGAGGATGTGGCAGAGGCATTCGCAAAAGAATTTCCGGATAATGAAAAAGAAATTTTAAAGAGTAAAGGCAGCGGAAAATATCTGTTAGACCTATGGCGGGCAAATGAGATCGTATTCATGGAAGCCGGTGTGCCAAAGGAGCAGATCGTAACCACAAACCTTTGTACCTGCTGCAATCCGAAGCTGCTTTTTTCGCATCGGGCAAGCCATGGAAAACGCGGAAATCTTGGAGCATTTTTGATGATAAAAGAATAGGGTTAAGAAAATCTTAAGTATTTCCTAAACTCCCCTTCCTTGTATAGGCAGGGGAGTTGTGCTATTTTAGGTGTATGAAATGTAGTAGTACACTTAATACGCAAGGAAGGAGTTGTAAAATTGCTGACATTGAATTATCGGGATACCAAGCCGATTTATATACAGATAAAGTCAGGATTGAAAAAGCTGATGATCACAGGCGCGATCGCCGCAGATGAAAAGCTGCCCTCTGTCCGGGAGTTAGCGGGAACACTTGCCATTAACCCGAATACGATACAACGGGCGTACCGGGAGTTAGAGGCAGAAGGATATCTGTATTCCGTGTCCGGAAAAGGAACCTTTGCGGCTAAGGATATCCGGTTAGATGAGACGGGGATGGAAGAACTGTTCTTGCAGTTTGAAGAGATAGCAGAAGAACTGCTTTATTTTTCTGTAACGGCAGAGGAATTAAAAAGCAGGATTGAAAGATTAGAAAAGAGGAGGAAAGAGCAGTGATACAGGTAGAAAATCTGGTAAAAACCTTTGATGGATTCCGGGCATTGGATGGAGCCGATTTCCATGTAAAAAAAGGTGCGATCTACGGACTGGTAGGACCGAATGGAGCAGGAAAATCGACACTCATCCGCCATCTGACAGGGATCTATAAGCAGGATGAGGGAAGTGTCTTAATTGATGGAGAACCGGTTTTTGAAAATCCGGCAGTAAAAGAGAAGATTGCCTATATTCCGGATGACTTATTTTATTTTGCACAGGCAGATACCATGGAAATGAAAAAGTTCTATGAAGGCATCTATCCGAATTTTGATGCAGGACTGTTTGAAAAAATAAGGGAAGCCTTTCCTTCCATAGATACAAAGCAGACGATCCGCAGACTTTCCAAAGGAATGCAAAAGCAGGTGGCATTCTGGTTAGCGATCAGTGCAAGACCACAGATTCTGATCTTAGATGAACCGGTGGATGGGTTAGATCCGGTGATGCGAAGACAGATATGGAGTCTGATCCTGCAGGATGTGACAGAGCATGGAACGACCGTGTTAGTCTCTTCCCATAACCTGAGGGAATTAGAGGATGTATGTGATCATGTAGGGATCATGAACCATGGAAAGATCATTATTGAACGTTCGTTAAGTGAACTGCAAAGCAGTATTTGTAAGATCCAGGCGGCATTCCAGGCAGAAATGCCAAAACTTCCGAAGGATTTAGAAGTGCTGCATATGTCAACGACGGGAAGAGTCCATACGATGATCGTAAGAGGAGAACCCAAACAGATCAAAGAGCAGTTTACGGCTTTAAATCCGATGTTGATGGATGTATTGCCGTTAAGTTTAGAAGAAATATTTATTTACGAGTTAGGAGGTGCTGATTATGCAGTCAGGGACATCCTGTTTTAATAAGACGATCTTTAAGAAAAATATCACACATTTTTGGCCGATCTGGGGAATCTATCTGGTGTTTTTACTCTATGCACTGCCATTGACACTGCTGTTATCCACGGAAAATCCGGGAACAAGTGCCAAAGCGGCAAAGCAGATCGCAGAGGATAATCTGGCACGTTATACGACCTGTTTAGGCGGAGCATTAACGCCGATGTTTGTATTTATTGCAGCGACCGTTTGTGCCATGACCGTTTTTTTCTATCTGTATCAGAATCGGAGTGCAAACATGATTCATGCACTGCCTGTCAGTAGAAAAGAACTCTATGTGACAAATGTGGTTTCCGGTTTCCTGTTTCTGATCGTACCGCAGATTCTGACCTTTGTCATTACCGCATTTGTATGTTTTGCAAGAGATATCTCCAGGCTGGAATATCTGCTGTACTGGCTGTTGATGACCATGGGAATGAGCCTGTTTGCCTATGCGGGAGCCATTGTGATCGGAATGTTGACAGGACAGCTTTTAGCAGTTCCGATCTTCTATGTCATAGCCAACTTTTTATATGTAGGCATCCGGTTTATCTTTCAGATATTACAGACAGAAATGGTCTACGGAATGGATCACCATTTCCGATTCAGCAAAGGGAATTTTCTCTCTCCGCTGTACTATTTAGAAACAAATGTGTCCATTCATACTGTTTCTAATGAAGATACAACAGGCTCGTTGATCGAAGTGGTTGGTGGAAAAGCAGTCGCTATTTATGCGTTAGTTGGTGTCCTGTTATTTTTTGCAGGTTATCTGATATACAGGAAAAAACGTTTAGAAACTGTAGGGGACTGTATTGCAGTAGGCTGGCTCAAACCGGTATTCCGATGGGGAAGTGCGATCTGCGTGGCAATCTTAGCAGCAGCATTAGTTGCAGGAGTGAACAGCAAGGCATCACGGACACAGATGATGATCCTTGCATTAATGGGGGCTGTTATCAGTGGAGCAGTGGCATTCTTCATTGCACAGATGTTTTTAGCAAAGAGCTTTAAGGTATTTGAAAAGCGAAGGATCACAGAGTGTGTCGGAGTTGTTGCAGTGTCCTTACTGTTAGTAGCAGGCATCAGTATGGATGCAGTCGGGATTGAAAAAAAGATACCGGATGTCGGTGAACTGAAGGCTGTCTATATGTGTGCAGATGAGAGTATTATGGCAGATGAGCCGGAAAAGATGAAAGAACTGATCGCACTACATAAGAATATCATAGACGCAAAAGACGGATTATTAAAAGCTTCACAAAGTAAGAAAGACGAGGGGGAAAGTCCGAGAGTGGAATTTAAGTATGCCTATAAAGATGGCACTTATCTGTACCGCAGTTATGAACTTGCTGAGACAAAAAAAGAGATCCAAAAGAAGGATTCCGTATTAAATCAGATCTTAGATGTGGAAAACCGGTATGACAACTATATGGCGGGACTGTTTGGAAGAAATTATAAGACAGCCAAACCGGTTGGGATATCCCTTGATTTTTACAGTGAAGTGAACGATACTTACGAGACAATCTATATGAGCAGTGAATACTTAGAAAAGATGTATAAAGCATTAAAGCAGGACATCAAAGAGGGAAATCTGAAAAACATCCCGTATACACAGCAGGAAGATAAATTCTACTCTTCCGGACTCAGTATAGAGTATTATAATCCAAAAGGAATTGAGCAGGTGGATATTTACGGAGATGAGTACGGCTATTCCGCTGGTGTCTGGAAAAGTGATACGGCCTATGTAAAGTTCAACGTAGACTGTAGACATATGTTAAAGGTGATCGAGGAAGCCGGGCTGTTGACGGAAAATCATAAGCTTCGGACAGAGAGTGAGCAGAACGCACTTTTAAATGAACAGTGATGATAGAAAAGAACGATTCAGGGAATCATAACGAAGGGTTGTGATTCCCTGAATTTTATTGTAAACTAAGATACAGATGTCAAAGTGGCATAAAATGCTTTACAAGAAACGTTGGATATTGTAAAATCAAGCGAATAAATAAGATTACAGGAAAAGAGGAGAATAGATATGAGTAAGCCGGTAGTAGCAATCGTTGGACGGCCGAATGTAGGAAAATCGACACTTTTTAATGTATTAGCGGGGGAACGTATTTCCATTGTACAGGATACACCGGGAGTTACAAGAGACAGGATTTATGCAGAAGTGCAGTGGCTCGATAAGGCGTTTACCTTAATCGATACCGGAGGAATTGAACCGGACAGCAAAGATGTTATCTTATCACAGATGAGAGAGCAGGCAGAGATCGCGATCGAGACGGCGGATGTCATTATTTTTATTACCGATGTGCGTCAGGGACTGCAGGATTCCGATGCAAAGGTTGCCGATATGCTCAGACGTTCGAAAAAACCGGTCATCTTAGCAGTCAATAAAGTAGATGATTTTAACAAATATATGGCAGATGTCTATGAATTTTATAATTTGGGGATCGGAGATCCGGTTCCGGTATCCGCTGCCTCCAGACTGGGGATCGGAGATTTGCTCGATGAGGTTATTGCACAGTTCCCACAGGGAAGTGCAACAGATGAAGAGGACGAAAGACCGAGGATCGCAATTGTAGGAAAGCCGAATGTAGGAAAATCCTCCCTGATCAACCGTCTGCTCGGTGAGCAGCGTGTTATCGTATCCGATATTGCGGGTACGACAAGAGATGCGATCGATACAGACATTAAATACAATGGAAAAGAATATGTATTTATTGATACGGCAGGACTGCGCCGTAAAAATAAGATCAAAGAGGATATTGAAAGATACAGTATCATCCGTGCCGTGACAGCCGTAGAACGTGCAGACGTCGTGATGATCGTCATTGATGCAACCGAGGGTGTGACGGAGCAGGATGCGAAGATCGCAGGAATCGCACATGACAGAGGAAAAGGGATCATCATAGCGGTCAATAAGTGGGATGCCATTGAAAAGAATGATAAGACGGTCAAAGAGCATACAGACAGGATCCGTCAGATTTTAAGTTTTATGCCTTATGCAGAGATCATCTTTATTTCGGCAAAGACCGGTCAGAGACTGCACCGTATCTATGAAATGATCGATGTTGTCATTGAGAATAACTCCATGCGTGTGGCAACCGGTGTACTCAACGAGATCATGACAGAGGCAGTGGCTATGCAGCAGCCGCCTTCTGACAAGGGAAAACGCCTGCGTCTTTACTATATTACACAGGTAGCGGTAAAACCGCCGACATTTGTTATTTTTGTCAACGACAAACAGTTAATGCATTTCTCCTATACACGGTATATTGAGAACCGCATCAGGGATGCGTTTGGATTTAGGGGAACTTCCTTAAAATTCATCATCCGGGAGAGAAAGGAAGGTTAGACTATGACAGTGGGCAGGATCATCTGTATTCTGATTGGCTACGCCATAGGACTGTTTCAGACGGGATATATCTATGGAAAAACACAACATATTGATATCAGGGAACACGGAAGCGGAAATGCGGGAACCACCAATACCCTGCGTACACTTGGTTTTAAAGCAGGAGCGATCACGTTCGCGGGGGATTGTGGAAAAGCAATCCTTGCCATTTTTATCTCCTGGCTGATCTTTCATGCTCAATATCCGGAAGGGATCAAATTATTGGGGATGTATGCCGGCTTAGGTGCGGTTTTAGGGCATAACTATCCGTTTTATATGAAGTTTAAAGGTGGAAAAGGAATTGCCTGTACTACGGGGGTAATCTTAGCGTTCCATTGGCAGATGGCACCGTTATGTATCGGACTGTTTATTGTAGTGGTGCTGCTGACGCAGTATGTCTCTTTGGGTTCGATCCTGTTAGTCAGTGTCTTTTTTATCGAACTTTTATTGTTTGGCCAGACCGGGCATCTTCCGGTCGCAGATACATATCTGCCGGAAATCTATGTCTTAGGTGGGATTTTTACACTGATGGCGATCTGGAGACACCGGGCGAACATCAAACGGTTGTTGAGTGGAACAGAGAATAAGTTAAATCTGTTTAAAAAGAAATAAGACGTATCAGAAAACTGAAAATAAAAGGGGAAGAGGGTGGTTCCGCCGGCTTGCGGAGCCACCCTCTTTAGGGTAATGAGAAAATGAAAAACTACGTTGTTATCTTTTAATGATGACAATTTTATAATAAATAGAAATTGTGACAAATATTTGACTTGATTATAAAAAAAATATGAAGAAAAATAAAAAAAGTAGAAACTTCTAATAAGTGATTAGAGGTTGACTTCATATAGTAGAAGTGATAGGATAATAAGACACACAATATATAGTGTAAAAATAAAAGAAACATAATAACACATACAAAATGTGGGTAACATAATATAGAACTTCAGTCTACATAAAGAAACACCGGAGGGATGGTTGGAATGATCAAAGTAGTAAAAAAAGACGGAACAAAGGAAGATTTTAACGTACAGAAAGTGGTAGTGGCGGTCAACAAATCAGCATACCGTGCATTGATCACATTTACACAGGAGGAATTGGATTTCATCTGCCAGTTTGTCGAAGAAAAAGTCAAAGAGATGCAGATCACCGAGGTACCGATCGCTACGATGCATAATATCGTGGAGGGTGCCTTAGAGCGCGTCAACCCGATCGTGGCAAAGAGCTATCGTGATTACCGCAATTACAAACAGGATTTTGTACAGATGTTAGATGAGGTCTACAAAAAGAGCCAGTCCATTATGTACATTGGCGATAAAGAAAATTCCAATACAGACAGTGCTTTGGTTTCCACCAAACGAAGCCTGATCTTTAACGAGTTAAATAAAGAGTTGTACAAAAAATTCTTTATGACCACCGAAGAGATCCAGGCATGCCGTGACGGCTATATTTATGTACATGATATGTCTGCAAGAAGAGATACGATGAACTGCTGCCTTTTCGATGTGGAGAATGTCTTACGGGGCGGATTCGAGATGGGAAATCTCTGGTATAACGAGCCAAAGACCCTAGATGTAGCCTTTGATGTCATCGGAGATATTGTATTAAGTGCAGCAAGCCAGCAGTATGGCGGTTTTACCGTGCCGAGTGTGGAAAAGATCTTAGAACCTTATGCACAGAAATCCTATAAAAAATATAAAGAAAAATATTTAGGACTCGGATTGAGTGAGGAGCGTGCCGAGGAAGAGACCATCAAGGACATTAAGAGAGATTTTGAGCAGGGTGTTCAGGGATGGGAATATAAATTCAATTCCGTATCCTCAAGCCGTGGGGATTATCCGTTTATTACGATGACCTTTGGAACAGGAACGAAGCGTTTTGAAAAGATGGCATCCATTGCCATGTTAAACGTGCGCCAGAAAGGTCAGGGCAAGGCAGAGTGCAAAAAACCGGTACTGTTTCCAAAACTGGTATTTTTATATGATGAAAGCCTGCACGGACCGGGCGGCGAGTTAGAGGATGTCTTTGAAGCCGGTATCGAGTGCTCAAGACATACGATGTATCCGGATTGGCTGAGCCTGACCGGAAAAGGTTATATTGCCTCTATGTACAAGCAGTATGGAGAGATCATCAGTCCGATGGGCTGTCGTGCGTTTTTATCTCCTTGGTATGTGGAGGGCGGTATGTATCCAAAGGATGAAAATGACAGACCGCGTTTTGTGGGACGGTTCAATATTGGCGTGGTCAGCCTGCACCTTCCGATGATCTTAGCAAAGGCCAGACATGAGAGCAAAGATTTTTATGAGGTATTAGACTATTATTTAGAGCTGATCCGTCAGATCCACATCCGTACCTATGCTTATTTAGGCGAGATGCGTGCTTCCACGAATCCTTTAGCTTACTGCGAAGGCGGATTTTATAATGGAAATCTGAATTATAACGATAAGATCAAACCGCTGTTAAAGACAGCAACCGCATCTTTTGGAATTACGGCATTTAATGAGCTGCAGGAGCTGTATAACGGAAAATCCTTAGTAGAAGATGGACAGTTTGCGATCGAAGTATTAGAGCATATCAATAAAAAGATCAATGAATTTAAGGAAGAGGATGGAAACCTCTATGCGATCTATGCGACACCGGCAGAGAATCTGTGTGGACTGCAGGTAAAGCAGTTTCGCAAAAAATACGGGATCATTGAAAATGTTTCTGACAGGGAATATGTCAGCAACGGATTCCATTGCCATGTGACCGAGGATATCACACCGATCCAGAAACAGGATTTAGAATACCGCTTCTGGGAGCTTAGCAATGGTGGAAAGATCCAGTATGTGAAGTATCCGATCAATTACAATGTAGAGGCGGTCAAGACACTGGTACGCCGTGCAATGGAGATGGGATTTTATGAAGGAGTCAATCTGTCACTTGCGTACTGTGATGACTGTGGACATCAGGAGTTAGAGATGGATGTATGCCCAAAATGCGGCAGCCGTAATCTGACGAAGATTGAACGTATGAATGGCTATCTCTCCTATTCAAGAGTAAAGGGAGATACCAGACTCAACGATGCCAAAATGGCAGAAATATCAGAGAGAAAGAGCATGTAGGAGGCAGAATGCGTTACCATAATATTACAAAGGACGATATGTTGAATGGAGACGGCTTAAGAGTCGTACTGTGGGTATCAGGATGTGACCACTGTTGTAAGGAATGTCACAATCCGATCACCTGGGACCCAAACGGCGGACTTGTGTTTGATGAAGAGGCAAAAGAAGAATTATTTGAGGAACTGAAAAAAGATTATGTTTCCGGAATTACGTTCAGCGGTGGAGATCCACTCTATGCGGGCAACCGTGAAGATGTCTTAAAATTAGCAAAAGAAGTACATGAAAAATTTCCCGAAAAGACGATCTGGATGTATACGGGATTTGTCTGGGAGAGCATTGACGGCTTAGAAGTCATGGACTATGTCGATGTGTTAGTAGATGGAGAATTTGTAAAAGAAGAGGCAGACCCGCAGCTTCACTGGAAGGGAAGTGCCAATCAGAGAGTGATCGATGTAAAAGCGACAAAAAAGAGCGGAGAAGTCGTCTTACACTGTGCTTAAAGCCGTTTACCAATAAGAAAAGGATGGAGATTCAGAAACAATGCAAAAAATCAGAATTAAATATTTTACAGATAAAATAGATAAATTAGAGTATATTGAGGGAAAATCCGACTGGATCGATCTTCGTGCATCAGAAACCGTGGAATTAAAGGCAGGCGAGTTCAAGCTGATCCCGTTAGGAATAGCCATGGAGCTGCCAAAGGGTTATGAAGCCCACGTCGTACCACGCAGTTCCACTTTTAAGAATTATGGAATCCTTCAGACGAACAGCTGCGGTATCATTGACTGTACCTACTGTGGAGATGAGGATATGTGGAGAATGCCGGTTTATGCAACCAGAGACACGGTGATCAAACAGAATGACCGTATCTGCCAGTTCCGTATTTTTGAAAATATGCCGACCATTCAGTTTGATGAGACTGCATCCTTAGACAACGAGAATCGTGGTGGATTCGGTTCAACCGGAAAACAATAGATTCGTCAATCTGTACAGGAACGTGGATAAATTTTGTGGAATCCCTGCATAGTAATTATGCAGGGATTTTTATATCATAAAAGCAGGACATCAAAAGAACGTGATGTAGAAAAATCGTCAGAATGGATAAGGAGAAGAAAGCTATGGCAAGTTTATCATTAAAAGGGATCGGAAAACGTTATCCAAATGGATTTGAGGCAGTGAAAGATTTTAACTTAGAGATCGAGGATCAGGAGTTTATCATATTTGTAGGACCTTCCGGATGTGGAAAATCCACAACACTTCGTATGATCGCAGGATTAGAAGAGATTACGACCGGAGATCTGTTCATCGATGGAAAACGCATGAATGAAGTAGAACCAAAAGACCGTGATATTGCGATGGTATTTCAAAATTATGCGTTGTATCCGCACATGACGGTATTTGACAATATGGCATTTGGATTAAAGCTTCGTAAGGTGCCAAAAGAAGAGATTGAGCAGAAAGTATTAGAAGCTGCAAAAATATTAGATTTAGAGCAGCTTTTAGACAGAAGACCAAAGGCTCTTTCCGGTGGTCAGCGTCAGAGGGTGGCAATGGGACGTGCGATCGTGCGGAATCCAAAAGTCTTTTTAATGGATGAGCCGCTTTCTAATCTGGATGCAAAATTAAGAGTCCAGATGCGTGCAGAGATTGCAAGCCTGCATCAGCGTTTAGGAGCAACGATCATCTACGTTACACATGACCAGACCGAGGCAATGACACTTGGTACAAGGATCGTCGTATTAAAAGATGGTGTGATCCAGCAGGTAGATACGCCAAAGAAGCTCTATAACGAGCCGCAGAACCTCTTTGTGGCAGGATTTATCGGCTCTCCGCAGATGAACTTTATTGATGCGGTATGTAAGGTACATGGTGAGGAAGTCCGTTTAGAGTTCGGTGATTTTTCGATCGTACTGCCGCCACAGAAAGCAAAAAAACTGATCGACGGAGGATATGCGGATAAAACCGTTGTAATGGGAATCCGCCCGGATGATATCGACGATTCACAGATTCAGATCGAGACTTATGGAGACACGGTCATTGAAGCAGATGTAACCGGATATGAGCTGTTAGGCTCTGAAGTACTGCTCTATTATACGGTAGCAGGCGTGAACATGACTGCCCGTGTGGATGCAAGAACAACGGCAAAGATCGGAGATCACATCCGACTGGCATTAGACCCGGAAAAGATCCATGTCTTTGATAAAGAGAGCGAACTGACCATTACAAATTAAAAGTCAGAAATCGTGAGAAATGAAAGATGATCAGAAATAAGACATAATGGGAATAAGAAATGATCAAGAATACGAGAGTATACAGGATGCAGGAAATACGAACAGAGTATTTCCTGCATCTTTTTTCTTTTAAACCGGAAAAGAGTCTGTTACAATAAAAAGAGAAAATTGGAGAAAAATGGTGGAATATGTTACAGATTTTTATTATTAATTCTTTTTCCGGGGACGAGACCACGACGATAGGGATCCGGGAAGAGCTTGAAAAAATAAAAGATATGGAATATCTGGTATTCAATTCGGAATATCCCGGACATGAAGGTGAGATGGCAAGGCAGATGTGCAACCTGTTCCCGGAGGAGAAGATCCGGTTCTACGCATGTGGAGGAACAGGAACTTTCCGCAATATTTTAAAAGGAGTGCCGGAAGAGGACTTAGGCAGGGTGGAGATCGCAGAAGCTGCCTACGGGCTGACGAATGACTTTTTGAATATCTATGGCGAAGAGCGGGAAAAATTCAAAGACTTTCGGAATTTTATTGCAGGAAAAGTGCAGCCGCTGGACTATCTGCAGACTTCGATAGGCCCGGCACACAATACCGTGTCACTGGGGTTAGACGGTCTGATCTTACGCGGAGTCCTGCATTTAAAAAAATTGCCGTTCTGTAAGGGCAGAGTTCCTTATTTCATCTCATCGGGTCTGGCAATTTTAAGTACCAGGACACTGGATTTAGAGATTGAGGCAGATGGAGAAATATTCAGCGGCAGATACTGTGAAGTGGCATTTGGCAACGGAAATCTTTTGGGTGGTAACTTCCATTTTGGGGGAGAGGCAGATCCGACCGATGGAAAGATGAAGATGATCTTAGTGCCGGGAAGAGGATTTTTTTATAAGATGAAAATGCTGTTTGCAGCAATCCTGAACAGGCAGGAAGTGTTAGAAAATTCATCTAGTTGGCGTATGGTGTCAGAGGCAAAGATCAGGAATAAAGAGGGCGTGCCTTTGAGTATTAATGTAGATGGAGAGCTTGAGATCGCAGAAGAGTTTACGATTCGGGTGAACCGGGGAGGAATGCGGTTTGTAGAGCCAAAGGATATTGACAGGAGTAATATAACATGGAAGAAAAAAGTAGATTTGCACAAATATTGATATTTTGGGATGCAGTCCTGTTAGGAACCCTGATCTTTATCAGTCTCAGTGTAAAGCCGGGGCTTAGGTGTTTATGGCTGCATTCGGCGATGCTCGCAGAATGTGCCATAGGACTTCTTATTTTAGGAATCCTCACCTTCGGGAAAAGTGAGCCGGATATAGTGCATGGACGTCTTTTTACCGTTATGATAGGAGGGATTTCCTTACAGCTTGTTCTTTATTACGACCAGCCGCTGATCCTTCATACATTTTTACTGATCCTGATGCTGACCATCACTATTTACAGGAATTTTTCGCTGTGTAAATTCGCAATGGTGGAGATGATGGTACTTTATCTGCTGAGTGTACTGTATTACCGGAATGTTGGGATGGGAGACAATGTCAGTGTGATGTACTCGGTAGTAGCAGCAGGCGGTGTACTCGGAGGAAGTTTTATCTTATCCTGCATCTTAGGAACAGAGGAAAAGAACCGGAGGATCATCCGGGAAAACCGACAGACCTCGATCGATATGCTGCGCCTTGTCGAGATGAAAAAAGAAGAAGCAGAGCATCTTGCCGAGGTAAAGAGTGTCTTTTTAGCCAATATGTCCCATGAGATACGGACACCGATGAATGCCGTACTGGGAATGAATGAGATGATTCTGCGTGAGAGCAGTGAGGAAGAGATCGTGGAATATGCAAAAAACATAGAGCGTGCCGGAGAGACGTTAATGTCCCTTATCAATGATGTTTTGGATATTTCTAAGATAGAATCCGGAAAGATCGAGATCCATCCGGATGAATATAAATTAGAGACCTTAGTAGATGATCTGATGAATTTAGTCAGTGTAAAGGCAGAAGAAAAGGGCTTAGAGATCCGACAGGAATTTGATCAGGACATTCCGGGCAGACTCTATGGAGACGAACTGCGTATCAAGCAGATACTGATCAACGTACTAAATAATGCCATTAAGTATACCGATAAAGGAACGATCACATTTGGGCTGTCGTGGGAACAGACAGAGCCGGATAGCATGCTGTTGAAGATCCGGGTTACGGATACCGGGATCGGAATGAAGGAAGAGGAGCTAAAGCATATCTTTGATGCCTTCCAGCGTCTCGATGAAAAGAGAAACCAGTCGGTCGAAGGAACCGGACTTGGTATGACAATCACAAAGCAGTTGATGGAGTTGATGGGTGGAAAGATTTCCGTTCGCAGTAAATATGGAAAGGGAACGACTTTTTACTTAGAACTGCCACAGGAGATTTTAGACCCTGCACCGGCACAGTTCCAAAGAAAGAGGAAAAAAGCAGAGCAGCAGTACCGTGTATCTTTCGTTGCACCGGGAGTACGGATCCTTGCCGTGGATGACAATCCGATGAACTTAGCGGTATTAAGGGGACTTTTAAAAAAGACAGAAATGCAGGTGGATTTAGTACAGAGCGGCTTAGAAGCCATTGCAGCAGTACAAAAAGAGCGGTATGATATGATCTTAATGGATCACATGATGCCCAAAATGGATGGTATTGAAACCATGAAACAGATCCGCCGTCTTGCGGCAAACCAGAATCCGATGGCACCGATCATTGTTCTGACGGCAAATGCAACGGCAGGCTCCCAGAAACAATATATAGAAGAGGGCTTTGATGACTATTTGGCAAAACCGGTGCAGAGTGAAAAATTAGAGCAGATGATCTTTGAATATCTGCCAAAGCGCATGATACAAAAAAGGGATATGGAAGAGTCAAAACGCCCGGAACCGTGGAATGATGAAAAAATCTGCAAAGAGCTGTCTTTTTATGGGATTGATGTACCGGCAGGCTTATGCTATTTCAATCAGGATATGGAGCAGTATATCAGTGCTGCAAAGACATTTTTACAGCATGCAAAAGAAAAAGAGCAAAAGCGGAAGAATTCTTTAGAAGCAGGAGACTTAAAAGGCTATACCATAGAAGCACATTCCCTAAAAAGCAACGGCAGACTGTTAGGGGATGAGCAGCTAGGAAGTATGGCAGAGGAATTAGAGATGGCAGGAGTCAGAGGCGAACTGGATGTGATCCGGGAAAAAGATGCGTTATTAGAAGAACGGGTCAACCGTATTACAGAGGCTATCCGCTGGCTGCTTGCCTATACAGAGCAGGATGCAGAAAAAAGGGCGATTGGTCAGGGCATTCCGTTAGAAGAATATGAGAAGCAGAAACAGCGGTTAACAGAACTGATCGAAAACTATGAAGAGGAAGAGGCATCTGAACTGATCCTGAAATTACAGGAGCAGGGCGCAGATGAAAAGCAAAGTGAAGAACTCGAAAAGGTCCGACAGTGTTTAGAAGAATTTGCATATAAGGATGCCTTAAAATATTTAAAGTAGGAAAGGAACGAAGAGATTGAAAGACAAAAAGCTGCAGGAAGTGTTAACGGAGATCAGGGAAATAGCGGGAATGGATGCGGCACTGTTTTCAGATGCGGCAGAATTGCTCGTGGAACCATTTTCGGATATGAATATACGAAAAACAGATGTAAAAGCCTTTTTGTCTTTGGATCAGGCAGAGTGGCAGCAGGAGGAGTTTTATTTTTTTAAGATTACGATACCGGAAGCAGCTTATGTTCTAGTGTTACCGCAGATTGCCACAGAAACCGTGCTGGTCGGAAGGTTAGCAGTCTGTCAGATACGGAATCTGCTTTCATTAGAAACACAGCCGATGAGCCGGGAGCAGTTCATTTTAGAGGTATTGCATGGAAAGTTGGAACCGACAGAGGTTTTAAATACGATGCAAAGACTGCACATTGCATCTTCTGCATGGATGGTCTATGTCCTTCGGACGGTGGGAAAGACAGAGACCGCCTGTATGGAGACCTTAAAAAATCTTTTTTGTGACAGAAGACATGATTTTTTATTACCGATCGATGAAGAGACGATCGTGCTTGTAAAAGATGTGAAGGATAGGAAAGAACCGTCTGAAATAGAGAGCATCGCATACCGGATCTTAGACAATGTACAGGCAGAGGCCATGCAGCAGTTACACATCGGATACGGCAGACTAGCGGAAGAACTGATCGGGATTTCAAAATCCTATGAGCAGGCATTACAGGCATTAGAGATTGGCAGCATCTTTGAAATGCGGCACAGTGTGATGGCATATGAACGGCTTGGTGTGGGCAGGCTGGTCTATGAGCTGCCAAGAGAGTCGGGAGAGCGGTTTTTAGAAGAGGTGTTCTCCGGCAAAGAAGGGGAACTTGAGGAGGAGGATCTGGGTACGATCGAACGTTTCTTAGAGAATAACCTGAATATTTCAGAGACGGCAAGACAGATGTATATCCATCGGAATACGTTAGTATACCGTTTAGAACGGGTACAGAAAATGACAGGACTGGATGTAAGGAGATTTGAGGATGCCATGAAGCTGCGGCTGGCATTGATGATCCGGACAGATCTGAAACACCGGTCTTTACAGGGATTGTAAACAGCTCCGGCAGGTGCTTTTGGAGGATTTCTAAAAGTATCTGCCGGAGAAACTGTGTTGAAAAAAAAAGTAAGGCTGTGCTATACTAGAAAAAGTATGGCAGAAATGAGATGAGGAAGGAAAGAGACATGGCAGGAAAAGAGAAATATGATGCCGGCAGTATTGCAGTTCTGGAAGGGTTAGAGGCAGTTCGTAAAAGACCCGGAATGTATATCGGAAGTGTAACAAGAAAAGGCTTAAATCATTTAATATATGAAATTGTAGACAATGCGGTAGATGAGCATTTAGCAGGCAACTGTGACACGATTCATGTCACCTTAGAGGCAGATGGTTCCTGTACCGTAGAAGATAACGGACGGGGAGTGCCGGTTGGAATGCATGAAAAAGGAATTCCGGCAGCACGTCTGGTATTTACCACACTGCATGCGGGAGGAAAATTCGACGATTCCGCATACAAGACAAGTGGTGGTCTGCATGGAGTCGGTTCTTCGGTAGTCAATGCTCTTTCTGAATATATGGATGTACAGATCAGCAGGGAGGGTGCGATCCACCATGACCGTTACGAGCGTGGAATTCCTGTGTTAGAGTTAGAGAACGGACTTCTTCCGGTGATCGGAAAGACAAAAGCGACCGGAACGAAGATTAATTTTCTTCCGGATGCGGAGATTTTTGAAAAGACGAGGTTTAAAGAGGATGAGGTCAAAAGCAGATTACATGAGACAGCATATCTGAATCCGGCACTGACCATTATCTATGAGGACAAGCGGTTAGAAGAACCGGAAAAGATCGTATTCCATGAGGAGGATGGGATCATCGGGTTTGTCAGAGATCTGAATAAAAAATGTGAAACACTTCACGAGGTGGTCTATTTTAAAGGCGAAAATGAAGGCATTACCGTGGAGGCTGCATTTCAGTATACAACGGAATTCCATGAAAACATTTTCGGATTCTGTAACAATATCTATAATGCAGAGGGCGGAACACATATTACAGGCTTTAAAACCGTCTTTACGAGTGTCATCAACCAGTATGCGAGAGAGCTTGGGATATTAAAAGAAAAGGATGCAAACTTTACGGGGGCAGATGTCCGAAACGGTATGACAGCCGTTGTATCCATCAAGCATCCGGATCCTCGATTTGAAGGTCAGACCAAGACAAAGTTAGACAATCAGGATGCCTCCAGGGCAACCGCAAAGATTACGGGAGACGAGATACAGCTTTATTTTGATAAAAATTTAGAGGATTTAAAGGCGGTCATTTCCTGTGCGGAACGTGCGGCAAAGATCCGTAAGACAGAGGAAAAAGCCAAGACAAATCTTTTGACAAAGCAGAAGTTTTCCTTTGATTCTAATGGAAAGTTAGCGAACTGTGAAAGCAGGGATGCTTCCCAGTGTGAAATCTTTATTGTCGAGGGAGATTCCGCGGGCGGTTCGGCAAAGACAGCCAGAAACCGTAATTTTCAGGCAATTCTTCCAATCCGTGGAAAAATCTTAAATGTGGAAAAGGCAACGATCGACAAAGTACTTGCCAATGCAGAGATCAAGACGATGATCAATGCTTTCGGTTGTGGATTTTCGGAAGGTTTCGGAAACGATTTTGATATTTCTAAGCTGCGTTATGACAAGATCATCATTATGGCAGATGCCGATGTGGATGGAGCGCATATCTCCACCTTGCTGTTAACACTGTTTTATCGTTTTATGCCGGAACTGATCTCAGAGGGACATGTTTATATCGCGATGCCGCCTCTCTATAAAGCTATTCCATCGAAAGGGCAGGAAGAATATCTCTATGATGATGCTGCATTAGCGAAGTATCGTAAGAGACAAAAAGGCAATTTTACCCTGCAAAGATACAAAGGTTTAGGAGAGATGGATGCGGAACAGCTCTGGGAGACTACGTTAGACCCAAAGACCAGGATGTTAAAACAGGTGGTCATTGAAGATGGAAAGATGGCATCGGATGTAACCGAGATGTTAATGGGCTCGGATGTTCCGCCAAGACGTGCTTTTATCTATGAGCATGCAAATGACGCGGAACTGGATGTATAGGAGGAAAAGCATGGAAGCAAGAGCAGAGAATCTAATCAGAACAGAATATTCGGAGGTCATGCAGAAAGCCTATATTGATTATGCGATGAGCGTTATTATTGCAAGAGCCCTTCCGGATGTAAGAGACGGACTTAAACCGGTACAAAGACGTACCTTATATGATATGCATGAACTGGGGATCCGCTACGACAGACCGTATCGAAAATGTGCGAGAATTGTCGGAGATACGATGGGTAAATATCATCCGCACGGTGACAGTTCCATTTATGAATCCTTAGTGGTGATGGCACAGGATTTTAAAAAGGGGCTTCCGTTAGTAGATGGTCATGGTAATTTTGGCTCGATCGAAGGGGATGGAGCGGCAGCCATGCGTTATACCGAGGCAAGGCTGCAAAAAATCACGCAGGAAGCCTATTTAGCCGACTTAGACAAAGATGTGGTAGACTTTGTCCCGAACTTTGATGAGACGGAAAAAGAGCCGGAGGTGCTTCCGGTCAAGGTGCCTAATATCCTGATCAATGGTGCAGAGGGAATCGCAGTCGGAATGGCAACGAGTATCCCGCCACATAATTTTGGCGAAGTCATTGACGGTGTAAAGGCATATATGAAAAATCCTGACATCAATACCGAGCAGATGATGGAATATATCAAAGGACCGGATTTTCCAACCGGAGGAATCGTAACGAATAAGGATGACCTGCTTTCTATCTATTCTACCGGAAGCGGTAAGATCAAGGTCCGTGGAAAAGTTGAGATTGAAAAAATGAAGGGTGGCAAAGAACGGATTGTCATCACAGAGATCCCTTACACCATGATCGGAGCAAACATCGGAAAATTTTTAAATGATGTCTATTCTTTAGTAGAGACCAAAAAGACAAATGATATCGTAGACATCTCGAATCAGTCCTCAAAAGAGGGCATCCGTATTGTCATCGAGTTAAAACGTGGGGCAGATGCCGAAAATATCTGTAATCTGCTCTATAAAAAGACAAAGTTAGAAGATACGTTTAGCGTTAACATGCTTGCCGTTGCAGATGGAAGACCGGAAACCATGGGAATCGTTCCGATGATCCGTCATCATGTGAATTTCCAGTATGAGATCGCAACAAGAAAGTACAAGACACTGCTTGCAAAAGAGCTTGAGAAAAAAGAGGTGCAGGAGGGCTTAATCAAAGCCTGTGATGTCATTGACTTAATCATTGAGATTCTGCGTGGTTCTAAGAATATCAAAGATGCAAAAGCCTGCTTAGTTCATGGCAAGACCGATGCGATTAAGTTCAAATCTGAGGAGTCAAAGCAGTTAGCAGCGCAGCTTCAGTTTACCGAAAAACAGGCAACGGCAATTTTAGAGATGCGTCTTTATAAGCTCATCGGATTAGAAATCGAAGCACTGTTAAAAGAGCATGATAAGACGTTAAAAAATATTGCGACCTATGAGAATATCTTAGGAAGCCGTACGGCAATGGCAAAGGTAATTATCAAGGAGTTAGATGCGTTTAAAAAGGAATATGCAAAAGAGCGCAAGACTGTGATTGACAATGTCGAGGCAGCAGTGGTCGAGGAAAAGAAAATCGAAGAAATGGATGTTGTCTTTTTGATGGACCGTTTCGGTTATGGAAGAACGGTGGATGTGCCGACCTATGAGCGAAATAAAGAGGCGGCAGATAGTGAGAACAAGTGCGTAGTCCTTTGTAGGAACACGGATAAATTATGCCTCTTTACCGATACCGGAAAAATGCACAGTATTAAGGTATTAGACCTGCCGTTTGGAAAATTCAGGGACAAGGGACAACCGATCGATAACCTCAGTAACTATGACAGCAGTCAGGAAAATATCGTCTATCTGATGAACCTGCAGGCGATGACAGGAAAGCAGATATTCTTTGGAACGAAAAACGGAATGTGTAAGGTTGTGGATGGCAGTGAATTTGATGTTGCCAAACGAACGATCGCAGCCACAAAACTCACAGAGGGAGATATGCTGTTAACGGTGCGTGTCTTAGAAGGAGAAGAGTCATTGATCCTTCGTTCCGATAAAGAGTATTTCTTAAGGTTAGAAGCAAGTGAGATACCACAGAAGAAAAAAGGAGCCGTCGGTGTGCGTGGCATGAGGCTAGCCGCCCGTGAACAGATGCAGGAGATTTATGTTCTGCCACCGGACGGGGAGGAAGTTGTCACCGTGAAAGAAAAAGAGGTGGCACTGCACAGACTCCATATAGGAAAGAGAGATACCAGAGGCGTAAAGAAATGACCTATGAAGAGGCAGCAGAATTTGCAGACAGTACAAAAAAATATGGAAGTATTTTAGGACTAGAGAGTATCCGAAATCTGATGCAGGAACTTGGAAACGTACAGGAGCAGCTGCACATCATCCATGTAGCGGGTACGAATGGAAAGGGTTCAGTCTGTGCCTTTTTATCCGCGGCACTGACAGAGGCCGGATATCGGGTCGGGCGTTATAATTCTCCGGCAGTATTTGAAAGAAGAGAAGTCTTTCGCATAGGAGAAACGATGATCTCTAAAGAGGAATACGCCGCGGTTTTTGAAAGAGTTCAAACCGCCTGTGAAGTGCTGACAAAGCGGGGATGTCCGCATCCGACTGTCTTTGAGGTAGAGACAGCGGCAGCGTTTTTATGGTTTTATGAAAAAAAATGTGACCTCGTCTTATTAGAGACCGGTATGGGTGGAGAGACAGATGCCACCAATCTGATCACACATCCGGTATGTAGTGTGCTGACTTCGATTGGCATGGATCATATGCAGTATTTAGGAAATACCATAGAAGAGATTGCAAAAGTAAAAGCCGGGATCATCAAAAAAGGATGTCCGGTGGTTGCCTTGAAACAGAGTGACGGTGTGTGTGAAGTTATAAAAAATAAGGCAGAGGAATGTGGTTCACGGTGTGTTCTGGTAGAAGTGCCTGCTTCTGTAGAAGAGAACGTTATGACAGAGCAGGGACAGAGACAGGGGCGATGCATACAGGACAGACCGATACAGAAACAATGTATACAATATCCGGTGCAGGGAACAACGCTGCAGGATGCACGCTATGGATCAGTACATACCGCACTTGGCGGTGTATGGCAAAGAGAGAATCTGTCACTGGCATTAGCAGTCTTAAAGCTGTTAGAAGAATCCGGTTATCTCATAACGAAAGAAGCGGTGCAAAGTGGGATTGCAAAAACGATCTGGCATGGCAGATATGAAGTTTTGCAGACGGAGCCACTATTTATCATAGACGGAGCGCACAATCCGATTGCCGCGAAACGTTTAAAACAGACGATCGAAAAGGATTTTACAAACAGGGAAATTATATATATAATAGGGGTACTTGCAGATAAGGAGCATGAAAAAATGCTGCGTCTTTTATTGCCGGGGGCAAAAGCCGTATTTACGGTCACACCCGATAACCCAAGGGCTTTAGACGGTGAGAGTTTGGCAAAAGAAGCCCGAAAGTATGCAGACACTGTTTGGTATGTGCCGGATATTAGAAAAGCAGTAGAGATGGCAAAGGAGACAGCAAAAGAGTCAGATGTCATACTTGCAGTCGGCTCTTTATCCTATTTAAAAGAAGTAAAAAAAGCCTTAGGACAGGGTTAAGATAAATTGGAAAGCACAGGTGAAGTCATGGACGAAAAGAAAATACAAGAGGGTGTCCGCCTGATTTTAGAAGGTATCGGCGAGGACTGTACAAGAGAGGGGCTGTTAGAAACACCGGATCGTATTGCCCGTATGTATCAGGAGATTTTTGGCGGTATGGGCAAAGATGCAAAGGAGCATCTGTCAAAAACCTTTCATGTAAAAAATAATGAGATGGTTGTGGAGAAAGACATTGTCTTTTACTCTACCTGTGAACATCATCTGCTCCCGTTTTATGGAAAGGCACATGTTGCCTATATTCCGGATGGAAAAGTGGTCGGTTTAAGCAAGTTAGCAAGAACCGTAGAAGTCTATGCGAAAAGACCACAGATGCAGGAACAGCTTACCGCACAGATCGCGGATGCGCTGATGGAGCATTTAAAACCACAGGGGGCAATGGTCATGATCGAAGCAGAGCATATGTGTATGACGATGCGTGGTATTAAAAAACCGGGAAGCAAGACCGTTACCTATGTAACGCGTGGCATTTTTGAAAAAGATACAGAGTTACAAAACCGCTTTTTTCAGATGGTGCGTTAAGGATGGAGTATGTAGAAAAGCTGTCAGGAGACAGGGAATACAGACAGTTGTTAGAGCGTTTAAAAGAATTAGAAAAAGATCGGATCTACTGTCATCATGGGATCGGGCATCTTTTGGATGTGGCGCGGATTGCCTATATAGAGAATTTAGAAGCACAGCTTGGTTTAGAAAAAGAAGATATTTACATAGCGGCGCTGTTGCATGATCTTGGAAGAGTTGATGAGTATGAGAGCGGCATCGGACATCACATTGCAGGTAGGGAACGTGCGAGATATTTTTTACAGAAAATAGATTATCCATGGGAACGACAGGCGGTGATCTTAGATGCCATTGCGGAGCATCGCAATAAGGAAAATATTGAGGGAAACGAAGCACCGATGTTTCACAGGATTTTGGCAAAGGCGGACAGGGGATCAAGAAACTGCCGGTTCTGTGATGCATATGAGAGCTGTAAGTGGAGTGTTGAGGAGAAGGAGCACCGCATAGAGCGGTAATTGGAGGATAAGATGAAAAAAAAGATTGAAACGATCGAAATCGGAAACAGGGAATTTGATGTAAAGAATCATACTTATGTGATGGGAATTTTAAATGTGACACCGGATTCTTTTTCTGATGGGGGAAAGTATGATCAGCTAGACCGGGCACTCTTTCATGCGCAGGAAATGATTGACGACGGAGCCGATATCATTGATGTCGGTGGAGAATCCACCAGACCGGGATATACGATGATCTCCGATGAAGAGGAGATCGAGCGCACCGTTCCGGTTGTGGAGGCATTAAAAGAGCGTTTTGATATTCCAATCTCCATTGATACTTATAAGAGTAAAGTGGCAAAAGTAAATATCAAAGCCGGAGCGGATTTAGTCAATGATATCTGGGGTATGAAGTACGATAAGGATATGGCAAAGCTGGTCGCAGATACGAAAGTGGCATGCTGTCTGATGCACAATCGGGACGAGGCTTCCTACAAACATTTTATGAAAGAAATGATCAAGGATATCAAAGAGAGTGTGAAGATCGCCAAAGAAGCCGGTGTAAAAAATAAGCGTATTATTTTAGATCCGGGTGTGGGCTTTGGTAAGACCTATGACAATAACTTAGAGGCGATCCGATGTCTGAAAGATTTAGAGGAGTTAGGTTATCCGGTGCTGCTTGGAACGAGCAGAAAATCGGTGATCGGTCTCAGTCTGGATCTGCCAAGTGACCAGAGAATGGAAGGCACACTGGCTACAACGGTTATGGGTGTCATGCAGGGAGTGGCATTTGTGCGTGTGCATGATGTAAAGGAAAATAAACGTGCCATTATGATGACAGAAGCAGTTCTTGGAAGGAAAGATTTATAAAAAGTAATGGATAAGATTAAGATTCAAAATCTCGAAGTATTTGCGAACCATGGTGTATTTTTAGAAGAGACAAAATTAGGACAGAAATTTTTAGTCAGTGCAGTGCTCTATACGGATACGAGGGCTGCCGGGATGACAGATGATCTGACGAAGTCGATACATTATGGAGAGGTCAGTCATTTTATTACGGATTTTATGAAAAAAAATACCTATCAGCTGATCGAGTCAGCAGCCGAGCAGTTAGCACAGGCAATGCTTTTAACAATCCCGAATCTGAAAAAGGTCTTATTGGAGATCAAAAAGCCATGGGCACCGATCGGACTGCCATTAGAATCGGTATCGGTGGAGATTGAGAGGGGCTGGCATGAGGTCTATCTGTCCTTTGGCTCTAACATGGGAGATCGGGAAGCCTATATTAAAATAGCGTTAGATGCATTGGAACATATCCGGGGATGCCGCTTGCGGCAGGTGTCAGAGTTACTTGTCACAAAACCTTACGGTGGTGTGGAGCAGGAGGATTTTTTAAATGGATGCTTAGAATTAGAGACGCTTCTGACTCCACAGGAGCTTTTAGAGGAGCTGCACCGGATCGAACAGGAGGCAGGACGGGAACGAAAGATCCACTGGGGACCGCGGACACTGGATCTGGATATTTTATTCTATGATAAGGAACTGATCGAGACAGAGGATCTGATCATACCGCATGTGGATTTGGAAAACCGCTATTTTGTCTTGAAACCACTGGCGGAAATCGCGCCGAATTTCAGACATCCGATCTTGAAAAAAACCGTGACACAGATGTTAGAAGCAGTGAAGGAGGAAGCCTGATGACAACCATTTTGTTTGATCTGGATGGTACGATCATTAATTCCTTTTTAGGGATTACGAGATGTGTACAGTATGCCTTGAGATCCAAAGGAATTGAGGTAGAAAACTTAGAGGATTTAGAGGAATATATCGGGCCGCCGCTCAAGCAGACCTTTCAGAAGAACTATGACTTTAGTGATGAAGAGACGATCGATCTGATCCGGAAGTACAGGGAACGATTTGACGTGACGGGGATTTTTGAAAATGAACTCTATCCGGGTGTGGAGCAGACGGTGCATCATTTAAAAGAACGTGGATATCCGTTGGTATTAGCATCCTCAAAACCGGAGACTGCCTGTAAGCGGATTTTAGAAAAAAATGGGTTATTGTCCTGCTTTGATGAGGTGGTCGGTGCAACGTTAGACGGCAGGATTTCTACGAAAGAACAGGTGCTGCAGGAAGTGTTTCGGCGGATCGGAAGTGATGATCCAAAGGATTATGTCTTAATCGGTGATACGATCTATGACGTAGAAGGTGCAAACAAGGTCGGCATGGACTGTATCGGGGTCAGTTACGGCTTTGGAAAAGCAGAAGATTTAGAACATGCAGGTGCAGTGAGCATTTGCAGGGATTTAGAAGAAGTGGAGAGAGTGGTCGTTGAAAGATATTAAATGGTACAGGGCGTGGGATATCGTTTATCCGGTTGGAATCTATTATGTATTGATGAATGTTGCAACATTTGTTGTATGCCTCATTGTTCCGTTGACAGATGAAAGTTACGGATTTATCAAAGTATTGACAACGTTGTTTGTGCTGCCGGTCGTCTATGTCATGTATCGGAATGACCAGTTGAGGCGTGGCGTACAGAAGGCAAAAGAGAAAGAGCTGTTATTCGATATGAGATCAGAAATCGTTCCACTGCTTGGCATTCTTGTAATGGCAGCCTGTGCAGCAGTCGTTTTAAATAATCTGATCGCATGGACTCCGTTAATGAAAGTCTCTGCAACATATCAGAGTGTAACAAGGAAGTTCTTTGGCGGGGCAGTCATCTTTGAAATTTTAGGACCTTGCATTTTGGTTCCGGTTTTAGAGGAGTATGTATTCCGCGGACTGGTCTATAAAAGATTACGGGAATGGCTTGGAATGACCTGGGCAGTTGTGATATCCGCAATTATTTTTGGCATGATGCATATGAATATCGTGCAGTTTGTCTATGCCGGATTTTTGGGTGTCTTTTTAGCCATTTGCGTGGAAAGGACAAAGCATCTCTATGGAGCCATTCTGGCTCATATGGCAGCAAACACGATTTCCGTGATCCGCACCGAAACAAACTGGCTGTCATGGATGGATGAATCTTTGCAGGCGCAGGCACTTACTACCGTGGGAATGGGACTGGTATTTATAGGATTGTATCTGCTGGTGTTTTGGAAGGGAAAAGGGGACGGAAAGAAAATAATATGAAAATATATGAAGTAGAAGAGAGGACGCCCTTGGTGGCGCCTCTTTTGAATATTTGGGAAGAAATATGGTATTCAAAATTATGGAATCAGGGAAGTTACAGTCAACGAGCAGAATCCACAGGCAGTTGGATTTTATGAACATTTGGGTTTTAAAACATATAAACGAACCGATCATGATGAGGAAGGTAATCCATATCCGTTTTTGTATATGAAGCTGATGTGAAAGCCGATTGGTGGGAGATGTTTTATAGAAGGGATAGAGCAAATGGGAAATGAAGTTATAAAAAACGAAATCGGAAATGCTTAACTCAAGAGCAGTGGAGGTTTTCAAATGTTAAAATACAGAAAAATAAAAGCAGATGACGATGAGGTGCTTGCAGGGATCATTCGGGCAAATTTGGAAACATTGCATTTGAATATTCCGGGAACAGCATATTTTGACCCGGAACTGGATCATCTGAGTGTTTATTACAATAGTGATCCGAAAAAATGCAAGAAGATTTTTGTTTGACTTTTTGGAAAATAAGAAATATAATAATGCATGAACGAGTAGCAGACTAGCGTAAATCCAGTTTTTGCTGCTCGTTTTTCTGTTTAAAAATTTTATCATGCCGTTAAAAAAGTGTGTAGCTTATCAGCGTAAGTCCAGCTTATGAGATAAGTACACACATTTTTTATGTAGAAAAAGGAGGAGTAAGTTCAAATGGCAGAAAGTAACAAAATGAAGGAAATGCCGATAAATAAGCTCATGGTACAGATGGGAATACCGATGATCTTATCGATGGCATTGCAGGCAGTGTACAATATTGTGGACAGTGCCTTTGTTGGAAACATGAAGGTGGGAAGTGAAGCAGCACTGAATGCACTGACACTGGTATTTCCGGTTCAGATGCTTATGGTAGCAGTAGGAATTGGAACAGGTGTGGGAACAAATGCACTTTTAGCAAGGACCTTAGGACAGGGAAACAATAAAAAAGCAGCAAAGGTTGCAGGAAACAGTTTATTCCTTGGAGTAATTATCTATGTCGTATGTCTGGTGTTTGGAATTTTTGGAGTAAAGGCATATGTTGCGTCGCAGACCGTTGATCCGGAAGTTATTGCAATGGGAACAAACTATCTTAGAATATGCTGTGTGATTTCTTTTGGAATTATTTTCTTTTCCTTATTTGAAAAACTATTACAGGCAACAGGGCGTTCGCTTTATTCTACCATCGGTCAGGTCGTGGGAGCAGTAGTAAATATTATCCTTGATCCGATTATGATCTATGGTATCGGTCCGGTTCCGGAAATGGGAGTGGAAGGTGCAGCGTATGCAACGGTCATCGGTCAGGTTGCATCGGCAGTATTATTATGGATTTTCCATGTAAAATTAAATAAGGAATTTGAGCATGGGGTGAAGTACATGAAACCGGATACCGGAATTATAAAAGAAATCTATGCGATCGGTCTTCCGGCGATCATCGCACAGGCTCTTATGTCTATCATGGTATATGTGATGAATCTGATCTTAAAGTTCACTCCATCCGCACAGACTGCATACGGACTGTTCTATAAAGTACAGCAGTTTGTGTTATTCCTTGCATTCGGACTGCGTGATGCGATTACACCGATCATTGCGTTTGCTTACGGAATGGGAAGTAAAAAGCGGATTAAGGACGGAATTAAATACGGTCTCATCTATACAGCGGTCCTGATGATTTTTGGGATTATCATCACAGAGGTTTTCACGGGAGCATTTGCAACACTGTTTAATGCCGGACCGTCTAGAACATATTTTATTGGAGCAATGAGAATTATTTCCATTAGTTTTATTTTTGCGGGAATCAATGTGGCATATCAGGGAATTTATCAGGCGTTAGACGGCGGCATGGAGTCACTTGTGATCTCACTGCTCAGACAGCTTGTGCTCATATTACCATTAGCAGGAATATTCTCTGTGTTTGCCAGAAATGGTCAGATGGGAGTTTCACTGATCTGGTGGGCATTTCCGATAACGGAATTTGTATCATGTCTGGTGGGCTATGTATTCTTAAAGAGGATCAGAAAGAATAAAGTGGAAAGTTTAGGTTAGGAGAAAGCAGTGATGTCAAAGAAAATGCGGAATTATCTCCAAAGAGGGGATTGTTTGCATATGCCTTTGCCGGACGCGATATTACAGGAAGATCGGTGGAAGACTGAATGAATTTTCCATGCAATATCAGACAAAGACGATAGTTTATTTTTAATCTGGCTCTTAACAGAAGCGATAATGAATCCTATATGAAAGCACTTAACAGGTATTTGCATAAAAATCGGTAAAAGGATAAGACTAAGTAGTAAAATGCGGAATGAAAATTGCGAAAAGTGCGGAATAGAAATTATGAAAAATGCGGAATAGAAATTATGAAAAGTGCGGAATAGAATTGACAAAATCAGAAATAGAAGGATATAATGATACAGAATCAGGAGGTGCAGACTTATGCTTACACCGGAGGGTTATAAATCCAGACTAGTGGAAAAACAATTTGATGAATATATGCAAACCTTTGGAGCAGTTTGTATTGAAGGACCGAAATATTGCGGTAAAACCTGGACAGCTAGAAGCAGGGCTAAGAGTGCAGCCTTTGTAGGAAATCCGGAAAATAATTTCCAAACGAGGACAATGGCACAGATCAGTCCTGATTTAGTATTAAAAGGAGATTTGCCGCGTTTGATAGATGAATGGCAGGAGGTTCCGTCGCTTTGGGATGCTGTCCGTTTTGAAGTTGATAAAGACAGCAGAAAAGGAAAGTATATTTTAACCGATTCTGCAACACCAAACCATAAGGGGATTATGCATAGTGGAACGGCAAGAATCAGTAAAGTCAGGATGAATACCATGTCTTTATATGAAACAGGGGATTCTACAGGAGAGGTGTCATTAAAAGATTTGTTCTGTGATAACATGGAAAATAAAATTACGGGAGAGGTTACACTGGAACGTTTGATCTACTATGCAGTAAGAGGCGGATGGCCGGGAAATTTAGAAACACCGGAGAAAACCTGTGGAAAGTTGGCAAAGGAATATCTTAAAACAATTGTTGACGATGATATGTTTAGTGTGGACGGTGTAAAGAGAGATTCACGCAAAGTATGGTCATTATTGCATTCATTGGGTAGAAATGAAAGTACCTTAGCAGGTAATAGTACACTCCGAAAAGATATGGGAGCAAAGGATGAAATAGAAATTGACCGTGATACAATTTCTGATTATCTGGATATTTTTCAACGTTTGTTTATTTTGGATGATCAGCCGGCATATAATACAAATCTTCGGTCATCAAGAAGAATTTTAAAATCTGCAAAAAGACATTTTACAGATCCTTCTTTGGCAGTGGCAGCATTGGGGGCTACACCAAAGATGCTGCTCAATGATTTGAATACATTTGGATTTATCTTTGAGAGCTTGTGTGAACATGATTTAAAAATATATGCTGAATATCATGATGCAAATTTGTTTCATTTCAGAGATGAAAGAGGGAATGAAGCAGATGCGATTGTTGAATTTCCGGATGGTACCTGGGGAGCATTTGAAGTAAAATTAGGAGCGAACCAGATAGATGCTGCAGCAGAAGAATTATTAAAACTAAAGTCAATTATGGAAAAAGAAGGAGATACGCCACCTAAACTTTTATGTGTTATATGTGGAATGTCTAATATGGCGTATAAGAGACCGGATGGGGTCTATGTTGTTCCAATTACGGCATTGAAACCATAGCAGCAGGAGAGTAGTTTTTATACAGTAGTTTGTAATGAAACCTACTCTCCCTGCCCCAGCCTTTCGACTGTCTCCACAAACCGCAAAACATCCTCAGGAGCATGGTTACTGTACAGCAGACCATAAGGAATGCTGTAATGCCAGTTGACCGGAATCGTTACTAAACCCGGATGGACATCCTGCCAGCATTCGATGGTGAGCAGGACATTTCCTGTCTCGGCACAGCGGTTAAACACCGACAGGTCGTAAAATTGCTGGGTATCTTCAATGTGGATCAGCGGGTGGTTCTTTTCTAAATCATTTCTTATAAAATCATTGACACCTGAATCACCGCGGCAAACCATCATCAGTGTTTCGCCATACAGATCCTTGATTTCAATGCAGTTTTTCGAGGCAAGGGGATGCTCCCTTGATACGGCGATCATTTTCTGATACCTTCCAAGCGGTAAAAAACGGCACAGGGAAAGCCATGCCTTCGAATCACAGACACCGATCAGAAAATCAAATTTTTCTCCAAGTTTTTCAATTTCAGATAAAATCCCTTCATGGTCATCCTCGAAAGGAACGAGATGCAGTTTGTAATCAGGAAAATTTTTGTTTACGCGGTACCACAGATCTATAAAAGGTTTTGCCGGATTTAATAGGGAAGTTCCGACACAAAAAGTCGTGTCATAGGTATGGGCAGCGGCATTTGCGGCAGCAATGGATTTTTTGGAATAGTCCATCAGGAATTTTGCATCCCGATAGATAACATTGCCGGCAGGAGTCAGGTGAACACCGGCAGGAGTGCGTTCGATCAACTGAAGCTGCAGATGCTGTTCTAAAGCGTTCATCTGTTTCATAACAGCAGTTGGTGAAATATAGAGCTGTGCAGCAGCCTTTGTAAAGCTGCCATAGTCGGCAACGGTAATAAATGTATCAAGCATAGGGTTATACATGGTATTCCTCCCATATAGCATTAACTAATAGTTTATACCATAGTAACTTACCGGAGATTCCATGTCAAGAGGCGGCGTGTTATAGTAATGCTGAAAAAAGAAATGGAGGGATGAAAATGTCAAAAGAAATGGTAGCTTTTTATTCAAGAGCGGATGAAAACTATGTAAATGGCATGATCAAAACATTAGAAGTTGGAAACACAAAAGTAGTAGCCGATATCATTCAAAAGTTGACGGGCGCAGATATGTTTCAGATAGAACAGGTACAGCCGTATGCAAAAGGATATAATGATTGCATTGCCGAGGCTCAGGAAGACCAGAAACGGGATGCGAGACCGGAATTAAAGGCTTATCCGGAGAGCATCGATGATTATGATGTGATCTATTTAGGCTATCCGAACTACTGGAGCACCATGCCAATGGCAGTTTTTACATTTTTAGAGCATTTTGATTTTAGCGGTAAAGTCATCAGACCATTCTGTACCCATGAGGGCAGTGGAATGGGCAGTAGCGTAGCCGATATCAAAAAACTGTGTACAACAGCAACCGTTGAGAACGGACTGGCAATTCATGGAGGTAGTGTTGCAAACTCAGAAAAAGAGATAAAAAACTGGGTAGTAGGAGGGAGATAATATAAGATGAATGAAACACAGGAAAATAAACAGATTACAGAACCAGGCAAAGAAGAATTTGAAAAAACAGATATTTTTGGCGTCGGAGCACCAAACAACGGATTTGCACAGTACTTTACAGGCAATTCATTTTTAAAACCACTGACAGAGCCTGGAAAATGTCCGGTATTTTTAGCAAATGTCACATTTGAACCGGGATGCCGGAATAACTGGCACATTCACCATGCAAAAGAAGGCGGTGGACAGATTTTGATCTGTACTGCAGGAAAAGGCTGGTATCAGGAATGGGGCAAAGAGGCAAGAGAGCTGAATCCGGGAGACGTAGTTTATATTGAGCCGGCAGTAAAACACTGGCATGGAAGCACGAAGGATTCCTGGTTTAGTCATATCGCCGTAGAATGTCCGGGAGTTGAGTGTAGCAATGAATGGTGCGAACCTGTTTCGGATGAACAATATGGAAAGTTGAAATAGGAGGAAGCGAAAATGGCAGTAAAACAGACAGCAGGAAGAGATCAGCTTGGAGCATTTGCTCCGAAATTTGCAGAATTAAATGATGATGTATTATTTGGCGAGGTATGGAGCAGAGAGGACAAACTTTCTTTAAGAGACCGTTCCTTGGTCACAGTGGTGGCATTGATGGCACAGGGCTTAACTGATGAATCATTTCGCTATCATTTAATGAGTGCAAAAGCAAATGGGATCACAAAGGAAGAAATAGCGGAAATCGTAACACATGCGGCATTCTATTGTGGATGGCCAAAGGCATGGGCAGTATTTCGGATGGCAAAAGAAGTCTGGAATGACGAAAATGAATAAAATGGAGGAATAATTGTGTTAAAAGAAACATTTATGTTAAATAATGGAGTAAAAATCCCAAAACTTGGACTTGGAACATGGTTTATAGAGGATGACAAGGCGGCAGATGCCGTAAGAGAAGCGGTAAAATCAGGATATCGTCTGATCGACACGGCACAGGCATATGGAAATACTTCCAAAAACTGCAAATCCAGAGCATATGAAAACGAATGCAGATGTGGATTTTGATTAGAATAATAAAAAGAGTGCCTGAAAGAGTGCTTATTAAAAAACGCTTTACGGAAAGTGAAGCGTTTTTCCTATTTCAAATTTCAGATTCTGTGGTACAATACTGTCTGGAAAACAGAAAGATAATAAATAATAGAATGTCAGGAGAGACGTAAAAGTCATGGAAACAACGAAAAAAACAAAAGAAATGGATATGCTAAATGGAGGTCTGGCAGGAAAACTGATCCTGTTTTCCATACCACTGGCATTTAGCAGTATTTTACAGCAGCTATTCAATTCGGCGGATGTAGCTGTAGTTGGAAGATTTGCAGGAGGCAGGGCATTAGCAGCAGTAGGAAGCTGTGTAGCGTTAGTTGGTATTTTTGTAAACCTGATCGTGGGATTTTCCGTAGGTCCGAATGCAGTGTTAGCAAATCTGATCGGACAGAAACGAAGAGATAAGATTAACAGGATGCTGCATACGATCATGGCATTTGGACTGATGGCGGGAGTCGTTTTAATGGGATTGGGAATGTTATCTGCAAAACCGATACTGGAGGTGTCGGGTACACCGGAAAGCGTGATGAATGAAGCACTTTTATATATCAGAATCTATTTTATCGGTATACCGTTTATGATGATCTACAATTTTGGTTCTGCTGTCTTAAGAAGTTTTGGTGATACCAGAAGACCGATGTACTATCTGATCTTATCGGGAACCGTCAATGTGATATTGAATCTGATCTTAGTCATTGATTTTAAACTTGGGGTGGCAGGAGTCGCCATTGCTACACTGATATCCAATATCCTGAGTGCGGGGCTGGTGCTGATCTATCTGTACCGCAGAGAGGATGAATTTCAATTCAGACCACAGAGGCTGCATATAGAAAAAGAAGATTTAAAAAAGATACTGGTGATCGGAATTCCGGCAGGAATACAGGGAGCGATTTTTTCGATTTCTAATGTATTCATACAAAGTGGAATCAACTCCTTTGGAGAAGATGCCATTGCGGGTTCATCACTGGCATTGAATTTTGAATATTTTACTTATGATATTGCAGCAGCTTTTGCACAGGCAGCAGTAACATTTACCAGCCAGAACTACGGAGCCGGAAATCTGAAACGATGCAAAAAGATTTTTGGACTCTGTATGCTGTTTGGGATCGGTTTTACAGAAATCTTAAGCATCATATTTATCATATGGGATGATTTTTTCGTAAGTATTTATACGACGAGCGCAGCGGTAGCTGTCTATGGGATCATAAGGATGCATCATGTGTGTCTGCTAGAAGGTGTAACGGCTACCTATGAAGTGGGCAGTGCATCGCTAAGAGGAATGGGAAAATCCATAGAACCGTCCATTATCACGATTTTAGGAACCGTAGTATTTCGGATGATCTGGATGGTTACGGTATTTAAAATGGTTCCAACCTATGATATGTTGATGAATGTGTACATTTCTTCCTGGATATTTACAGGTGGAGCGATTTTTGTGGTATATTTTTTACATATGAAAAAAACAGAAGCAAATGCAGCGAAGAAAACTTTGTGTAGCACTTCGCTTTGATGCATTTTATGAGGATAAAAAAATGAGAACAACACATGTGGTCGTGAAGCCCTATGATAAAAAATGGAAAATGGATTTTGAAGACATAGAAAAAGAGAGTCATTAACAAAAGCGGAATTTGATACTATGATGCAAACTGGTTTTATACAGGCGAAGAAGGACGACTCTGTTTCGGTGGAGGAGGCTTTTGAACAATTGAAAGCGGAGATATAGTATGAAGGAATACGAAGTAAAAGTTACCAGACAGGCGTTAGAACAGATGGAAGCAATAAAGTACAGGTAATCGCAATTATTTATGGTAAGCGAGATCAGATGAAGCGGCTTGCCAATATGGATATGCAGTAATGAAACAAAATATTGTATCAATATGGAATGGAGCCATTTATATATGGCTTCATTTTTGTTTTTAATGAGAAACAATTCTGACACAATTCTAAAAAACTCCACGATTCAACCAACGTGATCATAAAAAACTTTCAACAAGACCATCGCTAAATTGTTCTAAACACAAAACATCAAACGAAAAACAATGCTATATTATCAGACAATAAACGTAAAAATAAATAATAGTCAAATTATCAGATAATATAAAGAAAAAAACTATTTACACGCAAAAAAAATAGGTGTATCCTAGTTGTTAAGAACGACACAGCGTACACGAAGCAGAGGAACGCAGAAAGGATGACGTATGAGAACACAGGTAAATGAGAGTAACGCCAAAGCACAGGGTTTATATGATCCGAGATTTGAACATGATAACTGCGGAATTGGTTCTGTCGTGAATATCAAAGGTATCAAGACACATGAGACCGTAGAAAATGCATTGAAGATTGTAGAGAATTTAAAGCACAGAGCAGGTAAAGATGCGGAAGGAAAGACCGGAGACGGTGTAGGAATCCTTCTTCAGATTTCCCATAAGTTTTTCAAAAAAGCGTGTGAACCGTTAGAAATCCGCTTAGGAGAAGAGAGAGATTACGGAATCGGAATGTTTTTCTTCCCGCAGGAAGAGCTGAAACGGAATCAGGCAAAGAAAATGTTTGAGGTCATTGTAGAAAAAGAGGGCATGGAGTTCTTAGGCTGGAGAGAAGTGCCGACGGACCCGACGACATTAGGACAAAAAGCAATTGACTGTATGCCGTATATTATGCAGGGCTTTGTAAAAAGACCCAAGGACTGTCCAAAGGGAATTGATTTTGACAGAAAGCTCTATGTTGCAAGACGTGTGTTTGAACAGAGTAATGACAACACCTATGTGGTATCATTCTCAAGCAGAACGATTGTTTACAAGGGAATGTTCTTAGTAGAGCAGCTTCGTTTGTTTTTTAAAGATCTGCAGGATAAGGATTACGAATCTGCAATTGCAACCGTACATTCACGTTTCTCCACGAACACCAATCCAAGCTGGGAGAGAGCACATCCAAACCGTTTTATCGTACATAACGGAGAGATCAATACGATCCGCGGAAATGCCGATAAGATGTTAGCCCGTGAGGAGACCATGGAATCCGAACATTTAAAGGGCGAGCTGCAAAAAGTGCTTCCGGTAGTCAATACTGCAGGTTCTGACTCCGCAATGTTAGATAATACCTTAGAATTCCTCGTAATGAGTGGAATGGATCTGCCGCTTGCCGTAATGATCACGATACCGGAGCCATGGGCAAATAACAGCATCATGAGCCAGAAGAAAAAAGATTTTTACCAGTATTATGCGACAATGATGGAGCCATGGGACGGACCGGCATCCATTCTGTTTTCCGATGGAGATATCATGGGAGCAGTCTTAGACCGTAACGGACTCCGCCCATCGAGATACTATATCACGACAGATGACTATCTGATCCTGTCATCTGAGGTTGGTGTTTTAGAGATCGAGCCGGAGCGTATTAAAGTAAAAGAAAGACTTCGTCCGGGAAAAATGCTTTTAGTGGATACCGTAAAAGGCGAGGTTATCGATGATAACGAATTAAAAGACAGTTATGCAAACATGCAGCCGTATGGTGAATGGTTAGATCGTAACTTAGTGGAATTAAAAGACTTAAAGATTCCGAATGAGCGTGTGATCGAGCACAGAGGCGAGGACTTAAGCCGACTGCAGAAAGCATTTGGATACACCTATGAATCTACCAAAGATACGATTTTACCGATGGCAAGAAATGGAGCAGAATCCATTGCGGCAATGGGAATTGATTCACCGATACCGGTATTATCCAAAGACCAGCAGCCATTGTTCAACTATTTCAAACAGTTGTTTGCACAGGTTACCAACCCGCCGATCGACTGTATCCGTGAGGAAGTGGTAACTTCCACGACCACTTATATTGGAAAAGACGGCAACCTCTTAGAGGAAAATGCCATTAACTGTCAGGTGTTAAAGATACACAATCCGATCCTGACCAATACGGATTTAATGAAGATCCGTTCTATGAAGCGTGAAGGATTTAAGGTAGTTACCTTACCGATCACTTACTATAAAAATACCAGTCTGCAAAAGGCATTGGATCATCTTTTTGTAGAAGCAGACCGTGCACATAAAGACGGAGCCAATATCCTGATCCTTTCCGACCGTGGTGTGGATGAGAACCATGTGGCAATCCCGTCATTGCTTGCCGTAGCAGGTCTGAACCAGCATTTAGTTGAGACAAAGAAGAGAACCAGCCTTGCTGTTATCTTAGAGTCCGGCGAACCAAGAGAGGTACACCATTTTGCAACATTGCTCGGATATGGAGCCTGTGCGATCAATCCGTATTTAGTACAGGATACCATTAAAAATCTCATCGATGAGCATATGTTAGATAAAGATTACTATGCAGCGATCGATGATTACAACAATGCAGTCATCCATGGAATCGTTAAGATTGCATCGAAGATGGGAATTTCCACGATTCAGTCATATCAGGGTTCTAAAATCTTTGAGGCGATCGGAATAGATTCAGAGGTTATTGATAAATACTTCACAAATACGGTCAGTCGTATCGGAGGTATTACGTTAGAGGATATTGCAAAAGCCGTAGATATCCTGCACTCCGAGGCATATGACCCGTTAGGACTTGCAACCGATATGTCCTTAGATTCCAAGGGACGTCATAAGATGAGAAGCGGAGCAGAGGAACATTTGTACAATCCGCAGACGATCCATCTGTTACAGGAGTCTACAAGACGTGGAGATTATAACCTGTTTAAACAGTATTCCAAACTGTTAGATGGCGAAAAGAGAGCATTGAACATCCGTGGACTGATGGATTTCAACTATCCAAAAAAAGGAATTCCGATCGAAGAAGTAGAAAGCGTGGAATCCATTGTCACAAGATTTAAAACAGGTGCGATGTCCTATGGCTCCATTTCACAGGAGGCACATGAGACACTTGCGATCGCAATGAATACCCTTCATGGAAAATCCAACTCCGGTGAAGGTGGTGAGAGCCTTGACAGACTTGAGATCGGAAAAGACGGACGCAACCGATGCTCAGCGATCAAACAGGTAGCATCCGGAAGATTCGGAGTTACCAGCCGTTACTTAGTCAGTGCAAAAGAGATCCAGATTAAAATGGCGCAGGGAGCAAAACCGGGGGAAGGCGGACACCTTCCGGCAGGAAAAGTGTATCCTTGGATCGCAAAGACCAGACATTCTACACCGGGTGTAAGTCTGATCTCACCGCCACCGCACCATGATATCTATTCCATTGAGGATTTAGAGCAGTTGATCTTTGATTTAAAAAATGCAAACACCGATGCCCGTATCTCTGTAAAATTAGTATCCGAGGCAGGCGTGGGAACGGTAGCAGCCGGCGTAGCAAAAGCAGGAGCACAGGTTATCCTGATCTCCGGTTATGACGGTGGTACCGGAGCAGCACCAAGCAGTTCTATCCATAATGCAGGACTTCCTTGGGAGTTGGGTCTTGCTGAAACACATCAGACCTTAATTATGAACGGACTGAGAAATAAAGTCAGAATCGAGACAGACGGAAAACTGATGACAGGAAGAGACGTTGCCATTGCAGCACTTCTTGGAGCAGAAGAGTTTGGATTTGCCACCGCACCGCTTGTAACCATGGGATGTGTGATGATGCGTGTCTGCAATTTAGATACCTGTCCGGTCGGAATCGCAACACAGAATCCGGAACTTCGTAAACGTTTTAAAGGAAAACCGGAATATGTTATCAACTTCATGCACTTTATTGCAGAAGAACTTCGTGAATACATGGCAAAACTCGGTGTACATACCGTAGATGAGTTAGTAGGACGTTCTGATCTGCTCAAGGTTCGTGAAGGACTTGATGAAAGAGAGCGGAAAGTAGATTTATCTTCTATATTAAATAACCCGTTTGCAGGACCAAAACAGAAGGTAACCTTTGACCCGAAACAGGTATATGACTTTGAATTAGAAAAAACAGCCGATGAGCGTATTTTGATGAAGCAGTTAAAAACAGCACTCGACACCAGGCAGAAACGCAACATCGATGTGGAACTGACCAATACCGACCGTTCCTTTGGTACCATCTTTGGGTCCGAGATCACAAAGAAATATCAGGATACCTTAGAGGAAGATACCTTCATTGTAAAATGTAAGGGAGCCGGCGGACAGAGCTTTGGAGCATTTATACCAAAAGGACTGACCTTAGAATTGGTCGGCGACAGTAATGACTACTTTGGAAAAGGACTTTCCGGCGGAAAATTAGTGGTATACCCACCGGCAGGATCGACCTTTAAACAGGATGAAAACATCATCATTGGTAACGTAGCACTTTATGGAGCTACCAGTGGAAAAGCCTTTATCAACGGTGTGGCAGGAGAACGTTTCTGTGTTCGTAACTCCGGTGCGGTTGCCGTAGTAGAAGGCGTTGGAGACCATGGCTGTGAGTACATGACCGGAGGCCGTGTTGTGGTACTTGGAAAGACCGGAAAGAACTTTGCGGCAGGAATGAGTGGAGGAATCGCCTATGTACTCGATGAGGACAGCGACCTCTATATGAGAACAAATAAAGAAATGGTATCCATGCAGGAGATCACCTCTAAATATGATGTTTTAGAATTAAAAGAGATGATCAAAGAGCATGTGGCACTGACCAATTCCGATAAAGGAAAACGGATATTAGACCACTTCAGCGAATATCTGCCGAAGTTTAAGAAGATCATTCCGTTTGATTACAACCGTATGTTAATGACCATTGTCCAGATGGAGGAAAAAGGTCTGAATGCGGAGCAGGCACAGATAGAAGCATTTTATGCAAATACGAAGAGATAGGAGGGAAATGGAACGATGGGAAAACCAACAGGATTTATGGAATACGACAGAGAGGAAACTATAGCCGTTGAGCCAAAGGAGCGTATCAAGAATTTTAATGAGTTCCATATACCTCTCTCAAGAGAAAAACGCCGTGAACAGGGCGCGAGATGTATGGACTGCGGAGTGCCGTTCTGCCAGTCCGGCATGGAATTAATGGGCATGACATCCGGCTGCCCGCTCCACAACTTAGTACCGGAGTGGAATGATTTAGTCTATGAAGATAATCTGAAACGTGCCTATGAGCGCCTGATCAAGACCAACAACTTCCCGGAATTTACTTCCCGTGTATGTCCGGCACTCTGCGAAAAAGCATGTACCTGCGGATTGAACGGAAGTCCGGTCTCTGTCCGTGAAAATGAGAACAGCATTATTGAGAATGCCTATGAAAAAGGATATGCAAAGGCAAGACCGCCAAAGGTAAGAACGGATAAGAAGATTGCAGTCATCGGTTCAGGGCCTGCGGGACTTGCAGCAGCAGACCAGTTGAATAAAAGAGGTCATTCCGTGACAGTATACGAAAGAGATGACCGCGTCGGTGGACTTTTGATGTATGGAATCCCGAATATGAAGTTAGAAAAACGCTTTATCGAGAGAAAGATCGAGATCATGAAAGAAGAAGGCGTGGAATTTATTACGGGAACAGATGTCGGAAAAGATGTGAAAGCAGCAAAAATCTTAAAAGATTATGACCGTGTCATTTTAGCCTGTGGTGCAAAGAATCCAAGAGATATCAAGGCAGAGGGAAGAGATGCAGAGGGCATTTATTTTGCAGTGGATTTCCTGACCTCTACGACAAAGAGTCTGTTAAATTCCGATTTAAAAGACCAGAAATATATCTCTGCAAAAGGAAAAAATGTAATTATCATTGGTGGTGGCGATACCGGAAACGACTGTGTCGGAACCTGTATCCGTCATGGAGCAAAGAGCGTGACACAGCTTGAAATGATGCCAAAAGCACCGGATGAAAGAGCCGAGGACAATCCATGGCCGGAGTGGCCGAAAGTCTGCAAGACAGATTACGGTCAGGAAGAAGCAATTGCTGTCTTTGGTCATGACCCGAGAATTTATCAGACGACAGTCAAAGAATTTTTAAAAGATAAAAAAGGTGCAGTCTGCGGAGTCAAGACCGTAAAATTAGAAAGCAAAAAAGACGAAAAGACCGGACGCATGGTAATGACGGAAGTTGCCGGTTCGGAAAAAGTACTGAATGCGGAACTGGTACTGATCGCAGCAGGATTTCTAGGAACACAGAAATATGTGGCAGATGCATTTGGCGTAAAGCTCAATGAAAGAACCAATGTTGCGGCTGATCAGGAAAATTATGCGACCAGTGTGGAAAGAGTCTATGCAGCAGGCGATGTGCGAAGAGGCCAGTCTTTAGTAGTCTGGGCGATCCGCGAGGGCAGAGAAGTGGCAAGAGCAGTGGATGAAAGTCTGATGGGATATTCTTATCTGTCCGTACAGTAAGACTGTATGTATAAAATTGCCCGTTATGGGAAAAAACAATTATAAAATTCAAGGTTCACAAATCTATATAAAATGTGCTACAATAAAATTCAGATATGATAGATTGAAGTAACAGGTGGAAGATATGGGAACAAAAGCAATCTTTTTTGATATAGACGGAACCTTGTGGGATGAAAAATTTCAGATACCGGAAAGTACAAAAAAGGCATTTGAGATGTTGAAGAACAACGGACATCTGACCTTTATATGCTCAGGGCGGACGCTCTCCTATATACAGGACGAGCGTCTGCTTGCGTTGGGCTTTGATGGGATTGTCGCCGGCTGTGGAACTTATGTGGAAAAAGCCGGCGAGGTTCTTTTTTATAAACGGATTGAAGAAGAGGTACTGGAACGAACACTGAAGATTTTAAAGCCATATCATTATCCGGTAGTATTAGAAGGAAGAGAGTATCTGTATGTGGATGAAGATACGTTTGCCGATGACCCGTTTTTGAAGGTGTTGCAGGCAACCGTCGCGGACAGGCTGCGTCCGATCACGGGAAATGAGGATCAGTTAGAAGCGAGTAAGCTCAGTATTGACATACGAGGGCGGGAGTGTAAAGGGGTATTAGACCGATTGTCAAAGGACTATGATATTATTTACCATGGAACAGACTTTGTGGAGCTTGTGCCCGGAAATTTCTCAAAAGCAACAGGGATTGAAAAGACGTGTGAGTGTTTGCAGATTGCACACGAAGACACCTATGCTTTTGGGGACAGTATGAACGATTACGATATGATTCACTATGTGCAGCACGGGATTGTCATGGGCAATGGCTTAGACGAGGTGAAGGCAGTCGCGGACTATGTCACGAGTGATCTCCATAAAGACGGCATCTACAACGGATTGCACCATTTTGGGTTGATTTAGTCGGAATTCATGCCGTTTAAGATGCGAAGACAGGAGGATGGCATGATTAAGATATATAAGACAGAAGAGAGCATTGTAAATGAGATTGAAAAAGTAGAAGACGGATGCTGGATCAATATGATTACACCGACGATGGAGGAGTGTATCAGTATTTCAGAGTGTTTTGATATTGATATTGCCGATGTCAGAGCTGCACTGGATGATGAGGAAAGCTCCCGTGTGGATTTAGAGGACGGCTACACCCTGATTCTTGTCGACATTCCATCCATTGAGATTCGTCATAAACAGGAAGCCTATACAACTATCCCGTTAGGTATTATTTTGGCAGATGGTGTCATTATCACGGTGTGCGGTGAAGAGACACCGGTATTGCAGGCGTTTGAAAAACGGCGTGTGCGTGATTTTTCCACGAAGAAAAAAATGCGTTTTGTCTATCAGATTCTTTATCGTGCGACCAGTGTTTACCAGAATTATCTGCGTGTCATTGACAAACGTCGCAGGGAGATTGAAGAACGTATCAGTGACGATACCGAAGATAAGGATCTGATCGATCTTCATGAATTAGAATCCAACTTAGTATACTTTGCAACCTCACTCCGGGCAAACGGAGTTGTATTAGACCGTCTGACCCGCTATGAGCGGTTAAAACAGTTCCCGGAGGACAGAGAAATCTTAGAGGATGTTATTGTCGAGAATAAACAGGCAATCGAGATGACCGCAATTTATCGTGATATTATCAATGGTACACGCGAACTGTTGTCTACGATTATAGATAACCGTTTGAACAATGTAATGAAATATCTGACATCCATTACACTTGTTATGGCTATTCCAACGGTTATTTCGGGAATCTACGGAATGAATGTCAGTGGAAAATGGATGCCGCTATCGCAGACACCGTATGGCTTTTATATTGTCTGCGGCATTATGGTGCTGATCTGTGTGATCGTATTGCTGATCTTAAGAAAGAGAAAAATGGTATAGATGTAAAAATGTCAGGTGGTTTGCGGACTGCCTGGCATTTTTTATTGAGCAAGTTGCAGCCACTAAGTTGAGAGGAGCTTTCTGACACCCTAATCTTTATAGGAGTCACATACTGTCAGTTCCTGGTACGAAATGCCTTGGAAATATAAATAATTTATTAAATCCCCAAATGATTATTGACAAAGAAAAAACATAGTGCTATCTTATGTAGATGAAAGGGTTAGCACTCAAATTAAATGAGTGCTAATAATGAAGAAAAAAGTAGAAAGATATAGGAGGAATTAAAATGAAATTAGTACCATTAAGCGACAGAGTTGTACTGAAACAGTTAGAGGCAGAAGAGACTACAAAGTCAGGAATTATTTTAACAAGTGCTGCACAGGAAAAACCACAGGACGCAGAAGTAGTAGCAGTCGGACCGGGTGGAGTGGTAGACGGAAAAGAAGTGAAGATGCAGGTCAAAGAAGGACAGAAGGTTATCTATTCTAAATATGCAGGAACAGAAGTAAAATTAGATGGCGAAGAATACATCATCGTAAGACAGAATGATATTCTTGCAGTAGTAGAAGATTAATTTCGGGAACATATCTTTTTAAAATTTATAAAGTTAGAAATGATAAGACAGATTATAGATTAATGGAGGCAGATTGAAATGGCAAAGGAATTAAAATATGGCACAGAGGCAAGAGCCGCATTAGAAGCAGGTGTTGACAAATTAGCAAACACAGTAAGAGTTACCATCGGACCAAAAGGAAGAAACGTGGTATTAGATAAATCTTTCGGAGTACCGCTGATCACAAACGATGGTGTGACCATTGCAAAAGAGATTGAATTAGAAGATGCATTTGAAAATATGGGCGCACAGCTTGTAAAGGAAGTTGCAACTAAGACAAATGACGTAGCAGGTGACGGAACGACAACCGCAACTGTATTAGCACAGGCAATGATCAAAGAGGGAATGAAGAACCTTGAAGCTGGTGCAAACCCGATCATCTTAAGAAGAGGAATGAAAAAAGCAACCGATACAGCAGTAGAAGCGATCGCATCTATGAGCCAGAAAGTCAGCGGAAAAGATCAGATCGCAAAAGTTGCAGCAATTTCTGCCGGAGATGAAGAGGTCGGAAACTTAGTAGCAGATGCTATGGAAAAAGTATCAAACGATGGTGTTATCACAATTGAAGAGTCAAAAACCATGCAGACAGAGTTAGACTTAGTAGAAGGTATGCAGTTTGACCGTGGATACATTTCCGCATACATGGCAACCGATATGGATAAAATGGAAGCAGTTTTAGATGATCCATATGTACTGATCACAGATAAGAAGATCAGCAACATTCAGGAGATCCTTCCGGTATTAGAGCAGATCGTACAGTCCGGTGCAAGACTTTTGATCATCGCAGAAGATATCGAGGGTGAAGCACTTACAACCTTGATCGTAAACAAACTGCGTGGAACATTCAATGTTGTAGCTGTCAAAGCTCCGGGATATGGCGACAGAAGAAAAGCAATGTTAGAGGATATTGCAATCTTAACAGGTGGTCAGGTCATTTCAGAAGAGTTAGGCTTAGAGTTAAAAGATACAACTTTAGATATGCTTGGACGTGCAAAATCCATCAAAGTTCAGAAAGAGAACACAGTCATCGTAGATGGTGAAGGCGATAAAGCAGCGATCGAAGCAAGAATCTCACAGATCCGTGCACAGATTGAAGAGACAACATCTGAGTTTGATAAAGAAAAATTACAGGAACGTCTTGCAAAATTAGCAGGCGGTGTTGCAGTCATCCGTGTAGGTGCAGCAACAGAGACAGAGATGAAAGAGAGCAAACTTCGTATGGAGGACGCTTTAAATGCAACCAGAGCAGCAGTAGAAGAAGGAATTATCGCAGGAGGAGGTTCTGCATATATCCACGCATCCAAAGAAGTTGCGAAATTAGCAGATACATTAGAGGGTGATGAGAGAACCGGTGCAAAGGTTATCTTAAAAGCATTAGAAGCTCCATTATACTACATTGCAGCAAATGCAGGTTTAGAAGGTGCAGTCATCATCAATAAAGTAAAAGAGTCAGAGCCTGGAATGGGATTTGATGCAGCAAAAGAGAACTATGTAAACATGGTAGAAGCCGGAATCTTAGACCCTGTTAAAGTAACCAGAAGTGCATTACAGAATGCAACCTCTGTAGCATCTACGTTACTGACCACAGAGTCCGTTGTGGCAAATATCAAAGAAGATGTACCACCAATGCCGGCAGGCGGCGGAATGGGTATGATGTAAGATCAGCCGGTAAAAAATAACCGTAGGAATCAAAATACCGTGTGTTGACGGAGAACTTCGTCGACACACGGTTTTCGTTATATATAGAGGTCTTATATGGAATGCTTTATGACTTCATGTGGTATGTATTACTACATTTACATCAAAAAAAAAGTGTGATAAAATTGCTTTGTTTCAAAAATTAGATATTAGAAGAAAATAAAAAGAATGAGGTAATAGAAGATGGGAAAGATTGCAATCGTTACAGACAGTAACAGTGGTATTGTCCAGGCGGAGGCAAAAGAACTTGGAATTTATGTCGTTCCGATGCCGTTTATGATTGACGGTAAGGATTATTTAGAAGAAATCAATCTGACACAGGAAGAATTTTATCAGAAGTTAACAGAGGGAGCAGAGATTTCTACTTCCATGCCATCACCGGGCAGTGTGACGGATTTATGGGATGAGTTGTTAAAAGAATATGATGAAGTTGTATACATCCCAATGTCCAGCGGACTCAGCAGCTCCTGTCAGACAGCGATCATGTTAGCAGAGGACTATGACGGAAAAGTAGCAGTTGTCAATAATCAGCGTATTTCCGTTACCATGCGCCAGTCTGTATTAGATGCAATCGAGCTTGCAGAAGTCGGAAAGTCAGCAGCAGAGATCCGGACAATTTTAGAAGAGCAGAAAATGGAATCCAGTATCTATATCATGCTCAATACGCTGACCTACTTAAAACGGGGAGGACGTATCACTCCGGCAGCAGCGGCATTAGGAACCCTGTTAAAGATCAAACCAGTATTGCAGCTCCAGGGCGAAAAGTTAGATGCTTTTGCAAAAGCCCGTACAGTGAAGCAGGGCAAAAACATCATGATCGAGGCCATGAAAAAGGATTTCAGGGAACGCTTCCACGATGAGAGTGGAGAGAGCATCCATTTAGAACTGTCCTATACCCATGACTTAGAAGCGGCAAATGCGTTTAAAGAGGAAGTGCAGGCGGCATTTCCAGGCTGTGAGATTTTGATGCAGCCATTATCCTTAAGCATCTCCTGTCATATCGGACCGGGTGCATTGGCTATCGCATGTTCAAAGAAGATAGAGTATTAAGTATGAAATAAATACCGGACTTTTTCGGAAGTCAGGACAAGAAGTCTGACGGCTGGAAGAGTCCGGCTATTTTTATGTGGAAAGAATGTTTTAGTTGGAACAAAGGAGAAATCTATTAAATTAAGAAATAACATGAATAATCAAAGCAAAACATTGGAAGAATATGGAGGAAATGAAAAAAGGAGGAAACCGACATGGGAGATATGTTTTGCTTTCAGTGTCAGCAGACGGCACACAATACAGGCTGCGAAGGAAGTGCAGGAGTGTGTGGAAAAAAAGCGGACACTGCAAATTATCAGGATGATTTAGTAAGTGCATTGATCGGATTAGCGAGAGCAGTGCGAAAGAAAGGCGCAACCGAAAAATCAGATGAGCTGATGCTCAAAGGATTATTCACTACAATTACAAATGTCAACTTTTACAATGATACGATATGTGCGCTGATCGATGAGGTTAACAAAGAAAAGGAAGCCATCGCACCGCAGACAGATAACTATGATGTGCAGACCATCTGGGATGGTGACGAGGATATCCGTTCTTTGAAATCCTTAATCCTTTTTGGCTTAAAGGGAATGGCGGCATATGCGTATCATTCTTATGCATTAGGATATACGGATAAAGAAGTGCAGGAATTTTTCTATGAGGGAATGGAAGCACTCGGTGAAGAGCATACGGCAGAGGAATTGCTGGGGCTGGTATTAAAGACCGGAGATGTAAACTACAAATGTATGGCAATGTTAGACCATGCAAACACCGAGACCTATGGAACACCGGTTCCGACTACCGTTCCTCTTACAATTGAAAAAGGACCATTCATTGTGGTCAGCGGACACGATCTGCATGATATGAAGCTGTTGCTAGAGCAGACAAAGGACAAGGGGATCAACATCTATACACACAGTGAGATGCTTCCGGCACATGGATATCCGAAATTAAAGGCATATCCGCATTTAAAGGGAAATTTTGGAACAGCATGGCAGAGCCAGCAGTCGGAGTTCCACAATATTCCGGCACCAATCCTCTTTACGACGAACTGCCTGATGCCGGTACGCCAGAGTTATTCGGACCGTGTCTTTACGACTTCAATCGTGTCCTATCCGGAAATGGTGCATATCGGAGAAGATAAAGATTTTACACCGGTCATTGAAAAGGCATTAGACTGCAAGGGATATGACAGAGAAAAACCGTTAAAGGGAATTAACGGCGGTTCTACCGTGACAACCGGATTTGGTCATGGAGCAGTATTAGAAAATGCAGGAAAAATCGTGGATTTAGTGAAAAAAGGAAAAATTCGACACTTTTTCTTGATCGGAGGATGTGACGGAGCCGCACCGGGCAGAAGCTATTATACGGAATTTGCCAAAAAGACACCGATGGACACGATCATTTTAACACTTGCCTGTGGAAAATACCGTCTCAATGATTTAGATTTAGGAGAAATAGAAGGACTGCCAAGGATACTGGATATGGGACAGTGTAATGATGCTTACAGTGCGATCACCGTAGCACTTGCACTTGCCGAAGCCTTTGAATGCGATGTCAACGAACTGCCGTTATCCATGGTACTTTCCTGGTATGAACAAAAAGCAGTCTGTATACTGTTGACACTTTTGCATCTGGGGATCAAAAATATTTTGCTTGGACCGACCCTGCCGGCATTTATCTCACCAAATGTGTTAGATATTCTGGTGAAAAATTATAACATCATGCCGACAAGTACACCGGACGAAGATTTAGAGAAGATTCTTGGTCCTGCGCTTCCATAACAGATAAGCAGCCATATTTGGAATACCTGCTAAGATCCAGGCAACCGGGCTGGCAAGGCAGACGGCCGGATAGCCATAGTCTTTTGCAAAAAGCAGAATGACAGCAAGCCGTCCGATCAGTTCTAGGATCCCGCCGATCATCGGAACCATACCCTTGCCAAGCCCCTGCAAGGAAGTACGATAGAGGTACAGGATACTTAAGAAGAAGAAAAAGACAGAAATCGTACGCAGGTAAACCATTGCATAAGAGAATACTTCTTTTGTTGGTGCTGTTAAAAACAGTCCGACAATGGCACGTCCGAAAAAGACGCAGACAACAGCGGCAAAACCGGTCAGAACCAGTGAAATGAAAAATGCCTTTCTCATACCGTCATAGATACGATCATATTTGCCGGCACCAAGATTCTGTCCACAGTAAGTGGACATGGTGGTACTAAGGGTCGGCATTGGCTGGGGAGAAAGCTGTTCTACCTTCATAGCAGCCGTAAAAGATGCCACGACACTAGAACCAAAGGCGTTGACGGCACTCTGTAAGATCATGGTTCCAACTGCCGTGATCGAAAAGTTCAAAGCCATCGGAAGTCCGATACGCATCAGATCCCAGACTCCCTGTTTGTCAAAATAGTAATCACTGCGATGTGTCCTCAGGATCTCAAAACGCCAGAACATATAGGCAAAGCAGAGGATTGCAGAAATACCCTGTGCTAACACCGTAGCATAAGCAGCTCCGTCCGTTCCCATATGGAAAAAACGGATGAAGCAATAGTCTAAAATAATATTTAAAACCGAAGAGAACACCAAAAAGTAAAGAGGTGTCTTGCTGTCTCCAATGCCCCTTAAAATGGAAGAGGCAGAGTTATAAAACATCGTAGCAATAATTCCCAAGAAAATGATCTTTACATAGGAATCCGCCATATCTAAAATATTTGCCGGAGTCTGCATCGCAGTCAGCATCAAACGTGAAGTCGGAACCGTGATCGCAGTAACGACAACAGAGATGATCAGGGTCAGCAGGATCGATAAGGCAACATAGTGTTTTAATAGGGTTTCATTTTTTGCCCCATATGCCTGTGCGACCATGACACCAAATCCCTGAGCGATCCCGATCGCAAAATAGAGGACCAAAAACATAATAGAACCGGTGGCACCGACCGCGGCAAGGGCATCTTCACCGAGCAATCGTCCAACAATGATCGCATCTGCCATATTATAAAACTGCTGAAATATATTTCCTAAAAGAACGGGGATCGAAAACCAGAAGATCAGTTTTAACGGACTGCCCGAAGTCATATCTTTTTCCATAAAAGCCTCCTTTGTATGATGACACCAAAAAAGGGTGCGTGCTAAAAATTCAGTATAATACGGGAAATTTTAAAATGCAAGACTTCCAAATAAGTATTGAAAAAAATGCGAAAAAAAGCTATGCTCTTAGCATGGACATCAATTTAGAATATTATAAAATTTTT
>UMAL01062849.1_pt1 | contig 49396 bp, 31 predicted proteins | sample 1963691 | NCBI WGS metagenome assembly UMAL01 (sample SAMEA4835914, study PRJEB28245) | human gut metagenome | biome: gut microbiome; material: fecal sample | place: Denmark | collected 2008
TTCAGGATATGCTATGAGCAGTTGGATTGCTCAGTCATTATGATTGCCTTCGCCATAGACTTGCGCAATTTGATGGCGCAAGCTTTTTGTGGACAGGAGTGATCACCAAAATGACGTTTGGAGAGAAATTCAAGGCTGAACGGGAGAAGCGGAAGCTGACCCAGCAGGAAGTAGCCGATGCACTGGGGATCAACAGACGTATGATTACCCGGTACGAGAACGGCATTTCCTTTCCGCGCACCAAAGGCGCTTACAGAAAAATCGCGGATTTGAAAAGATGCTCAATGATCTCAAGGCACAAGCCGCTTACGAGGCGGATGAGATGGAACGCCTCAAAGCCGAAGGTCGAGAGAAGTCCGCGACGTATCGGCAGTTTTTCGGCAACCGGCTCTTTTATAAGCAGCTGCTGAACACCTATAAGAAATACGGCTTAATGGACTAAGCGTATCCGGAAGAGAATGGAGAAAGACAGGTGATGTTATGAACTGGATCAATGAATTGTCGTGGTTATGGGAAACACTTGGCATTGCGCTTATTGCTGCGGCTGTCTGCGTAGCTTGCGCCGCTCTGATCTGCAAAGCAGCGAAGAAGAAAACCAACAAAAAGGTGTTGGCTGCCATCGGTACTGCAGCGTTTGTGGGCGCAATTCTGGCGGTCATTCTGATTGCCCGGACACCGATGCCGATTTGATTAGACGGGAGGCTTTTACTATGGATAAGGAAAAATATTCGATCATATTCAGCAGCTTGACCGGCAACACAAAAAAACTTGCTGATACAATTCACGCGGTGCTTCCGGCAGAAGACTGTGACTATTTCGGTGCGCCGAAAGCGGAAGAACTGCACTCCGAAATACTCTATATCGGGTTCTGGACGGATAAGGGCAACGCGGACAGTGCAACCTTGGAACTACTGTCAAAGCTGAGAGACAAAAAGGTTTTTCTATTCGGGACGGCGGGCTTTGGCGGCAGCGAGGCATATTTTCAGAAGATCCTTGAGCATGTTAAGCAGTCTGTTGGCCCAAGCAACTCCGTGTTCGGAGAGTATATGTGCCAGGGCAAAATGCCGCAGTCGGTACGGGATCGTTATATGAAAATGAAGACACAGCCGGAGCATCCGGCAAACATTGACGCTCTGATTGAGAACTTTGACCGTGCCCTCTCCCATCCGGATGAGGACGATTTGGAGAAACTGAGAAAAATCGTTTTGGATCGACAATAAAACAGGGGGATTCCTTATGTTATGTCGCTCCAAATCGTCAGAAACGACATCACAAAAATGGGCGTTGACGCCGTGGGCATTGCATGACCATTATTCCCTTTTATGAAATAAATTAAAAAAGAACTGCTGCAAGCACTGCAAGCAGTTTTTATTCAGTCCTGCATTTTACAAATCATTCTACTGAAAATTCTACTATTTCTTCATAAAAACTTTCTAAAATCCTGTCGGACGCTGTGGTACAATAAACCTATCATAAAAGAACATTTCGCACCACAAACCACAGCAAGACAGGAGATTTGCCATGCGTAACGTAGTTTCCCTGAACGAAAACTGGACCCTGACCTTCCCCAAGGGCGAGCGCCCGGCTGAAGCGGTTACCCTGCCCCACACCTGGAACGCGGTGGATGGCATGGACGGCAACGGCAGCTATCTGCGCACCACCGGTGTTTACACCCGCACCTTTACTGCGCCCAAGCAGCCTTTGGCCGGCGGCCGCACCTATATTGAAGTTCTGGCCGCAGCCCTTTCCGCTACCGTCAAGGTCAACGGAACGGTTGCCACCACCCACGAGGGCGGTTACTCCATTTTCCGCGCTGATGTGACGGATTTGTGCCATGACGGCGAGAACGAGCTGACCATTGAAGTCAGCAACGAAGATACGCCGTCCATGTATCCCTCTTCCGCCGACTTCACGTTCTATGGCGGCTTGTACCGCGGCGTCAACCTGATCAGCGTGCCCAACACCCACTTTGACCTGGATTATTTCGGCGGCCCCGGCATTAAAGTTACCCCCAAACCGGCAGCGGACGGCGGCGCCACGTTCGAAATCAAAAGCTATGTGACCAACCCGGACGAAAACTTTACCGTGCAGTACAGCATTGAAGATCTCTATGGATTTGAGGTTGCTTCCGCCACCCGCCCGGCTGATAACACCGCCGTTACCCTGTATGTGCCTGATGCTGAGCTGTGGAGCATGGACGAGCCCAACCTGTACACCGTAATTGCCCGCCTGCAGCGCTGCAATGAATCCTATGACGATCTGTACGTCAATGTTGGTGTGCGCAGCTACACCGTCACCCCGGACGGCGGCTTTTCCATCAATGGCGTGCCCACCCCGCTGCGCGGTGTTTCCCGCCATCAGGACCGCTTGTACAAAGGCAACGCTCTGAGCATTGACGACCATTACGAAGATGCCCAGATGATCAAGGAAGTCGGTGCCAACACCATTCGTCTGGCCCACTACCAGCACAGTCAGGATTTCTATAACGCCTGCGACTCCATCGGTTTTGCCGTTTGGGCCGAGATTCCGTTCATCAGCGTGTTCAAACCCGGCGAGGATGCCCACGCACACTGCCGCCGCGAGATGACCGAGCTGATCATCCAGAACTACAACCACCCGTCCATCATGTTCTGGGGCATTTCCAACGAAATTTTGATTGGCGGCATCAGCCAGGAGCTGGTGGAACGCCACCACGACCTGCAGAAGCTGTGTAAGGAGCTGGATCCCACCCGTTCCACCACCATTGCCCATGTTTCGCACACCCCGACCGACGGCCCCATGCACCACATCACCGACCTGGAAAGCTACAACCACTACTTTGGCTGGTATGGCGGCAAGATTGAGGACAATGGTCCCTGGCTGGACAAGTTCCACGCCGAGCACCCCGATATCTGCCTTGGCGTTTCGGAATACGGCTGCGAAGGCATCATCAACTGGCACAGCAGCACCCCCCAGTGCAAGGATTATACCGAGGAATACCAGGCCGTATACCATGAATATATGGCACAGGCCTTTGAGGATCGTCCCTGGATCTGGGCCAGCCATGTATGGAACATGTTCGACTTTGGCTGCGCAGCCCGCAACGAGGGCGGCGTGGCAGGCCGCAACAATAAGGGCCTTGTTACCATTGACCGCAAAACCCGCAAGGACAGCTTCTACCTGTACCAGGCATACTGGACCAAGGACCCGATGGTGCACATCAACGGCCGCCGCTATGCCCAGCGCGCCGGGGAAACCACCGAAGTCAAGGTTTACTCCAATCAGGACTGCGTGACCCTGTACCTGAACGGCAAGGAAGTTGGCACCCAGCAGGCCCACCGCGTGTTCCACTTTACCGTGGCGCTGGCCGAGGGCTTTAACACCCTGCTGGCCGTGGCCGGTTCCGCCAAGGATTCCATCACGCTGGAAAAGGTAGAGAAAGAGCCCGCCTGCTACACCCTGCCGGAGTTCAATGAGCGCCAGGAGGGCGTTGCCAACTGGTTTAAGCAGATGGGCAGCCTGGATCTGGAATCCCCGATGGAATTCCCCGAAGGGTACTATACTATCAAGGACTCTATGGCAGAGCTGGCCAAGAACGAGGAAGCTTTTGCCATTGTTGCCAAGGCCGTAAAGCTGGTCACCAACTTTGACCTGAAACCCGGCCAAGGGATGTGGAGCATGATGAGCGGCATGAGCCCCGAACACATGAGCGGCATGATCTCCACCGACCTGCTGGGGGATAAATTCCTGCCCAGCCTGAACGCCCAGCTGATCAAGATTAAAAAGTAATCCCCTGCCTTTTTAACCCCATAAAGGCAGACGGAACAGCAAGCAAAAACGCCAGAGCAGCACCCGGTAAGGGTTGCTGCTCTGGCGTTTTTATTCGCGTATTTTTGTCGTTGTTAATTTTTTTCTTCCTGTGCGTCCGGTTTTGCGGTAAAAAAGTGTTTCACCTTTTCTGCCCCGGCTGCATCCATAGGGTACTGGGCTTTGATGCGCCCATTCGCAAAACGCAAAATTACCGTGCAGCAGGTCAGCAGCAAATCGCACTGGCCTTGGCGCATCCGATAGAACGCTTTTATGCTTTTCCCTCTCGCCCGCTTATTTGGCGCAGGTCAAATCGCTTGCCTTGGCCACATAATCAAACAGGCCATCGTTCTTTTCTTCCAGTGCCTTGATCATGTGATAGGTATACTCGTTATACGGCGTGGGAATGCCAAGTTCCTGCCCCATCCGCATCAGCGCACCGGAGAACATGTCAATTTCGGTGTGCCGCCCGGCATCCAGATCCTGTAACGTAGAATAGCGCGTTGCAGGTGGGACCAGGCTGCCATGGCGGGAACTTGCATCCACCTTGCTCAAATCAATGCCCTTTGCCACGGCAATGGCCTCCAGCTCATGGCACAAACCATCGCTGATGGCTTTCATGTGGGCACTGCTCTGGTAACAGCCAACGCCCGCGCCCAAAATGGCCTGCGGCAGATTGTTGCAGACATTCAGGCGGAACTTGCTCCAGATTTCTTCCTTAATATACGGGGTAACGCGGGAATGAATGCCCGTACCGGCAAGCAATGCTTCCACCGCCTGCACGCGCTCGCTTTTCAGCGGTGCGGCAAGCTCGCCATAGATAATGCCGATGGTGGTTTCGGGGTTGAAGTGGTAGCCGTCGGCTTCCTTGTGGGAGGCCACCTTGATGAGGGAGGGCAGAACATGTTCCGCACCGATTTTGGCGGCGATGATTTCCTCACTGTCCACACCGTTCATCAGGCTCATCACGGTGGTGTTGGGGCCAACGGCGGCGGCAATGCTGTCCAGTGCGCCGGGCAGCGCACCGTATTTCAGCGCAACCACCAATAGATCCACGCCGTTTGCTTCCTGCGGGGTCCAAACCTGCGGGCGGTAGGTGGTGCCGTTGATGGTGATTCCCTGTTGTTTCAGCCGTTCGGCACGCGGGCCTTCGGCAATTACAGCAAGGCGAATATCCTTGCGGGAGCTGAGTCCCCAGATGACATAAGAGCCGACTGCACCGGCCCCCAGAACAGCAACAGATTTGATTTGCATGTTTCCCTTTTCCCTTTCGCCTGCAGTACTTTTTCTATTCCCGCGGGTAATCGTTGTATTTCTTTGGGGCTATTGTACCATACAGGAACGCTTTGGTTCAATTACTGCTCCATCGTATAGCTGACCCGATACTGGCCGGAGCCCACTTGGGCGGTAGGGCATCCGTTTTGTTCCGCAAAGGTCAGGCCGTCCGTTTCCAGCAGCTTGGCACCGGGTTCCAGGCAGATTTTTGCCGCTGCATTGGGTGGAATTTCCGCCGTAACGGTGATTTTCCCGTCATCAACTTGCCACTGCAGAGCATAGCGGCCAAAGGGGGTCTGGTGCCAGGCCTGGGCCCAGCGCAGCCCGCCACCGGGGCGCGGGGCCAGCCGTGCGGCGCAAAAACCTGCCGTGCCCGGCTGCTGGCCAATACCGGCGCACTCGCCGTACAGCCATGCCCCCACCGCGCCGTATGCGTAATGGTTGAAAGAGTTCATCCCCGCGGACCACATCGTGCCGTCCGGGCGGCGGCCATCCCAGTGTTCCCACACAGTGGTGGCCCCCTGCAGCACCTGATACAGCCAGCCGGGGTAATCTTTTTTCAACATCAGGTCATACGCCTGCTGCCAGCAGCCATTCTGGCTGAGCGCCGCGCAGAAATACGGTGTGCCCAAAAAGCCGGTAACCAAATGCCCGTTTTGTTGTTCCAACAGTTCCAGCAGGCGCTGGATCGTTTTCTGCTTCCACTTTTGCGGGGTCAGGCCAAAGCGCAGGGCCAGAATATGGGCTGTCTGGGTCTGGGCGGTCATTGCACCATCCAGAGTAAAAAAGTTTGCGGCAAAATCTTGGGCTGCCTGGCGGTGAACCCCCGCGTAAAGCTCTGCATCCTGCCGGTTGCCCAGTACCTCCGCCGCCAGCGCCAGCAGCTGGGCCGAAAGCGCATAGTACGCCTGGCTGGTCAGCGCCGTGGGGGTTGCGCCAAAATAACTGCCCGGTTCGGCGTCCAGCGCCACCCAGTCGCCCAGCTGCATCTTGAAATCAAACAGACCGTTTTGGGTGTTGGCGCGCATAAAATCCACCCAGCGCTTCATGCTGGGGTACTGGCTGCGCAGAATGGTATCGTCACCATACATCTGGTACAGCACCCAGGGGATCACAGTCGCGGCATCGCCCCAGCCGGAAGCGCCATATGGGCAGTTTTTCATCAGCCAGTTGGCCTCGGTGTGGGTTTCCTCAATATTGGGCACCACATTGGCCACGCCGCCGTCCGGCAGCTGGTCCACGGCAAGGTCTTTCAGCCACTTGCTGTAAAAAGTCCAGGTATCGGCCAGCCAGCAGGCGGTCTCGCAAAAAATCTGTGCATCGCCGGTCCAGCCAAGGCGTTCATCGCGTTGGGGGCAATCGGTGGGCACATCCAAAAAGTTGCTTTTCAGCCCCCACAAAATGTTATGGTTCAACTGGTTCACCAGCGGTTCGGAACAGGTAAACTCCCCCGCCGGCTGCATGGCGCTGTGCAGCACGCAGGCGGTAAAATTGGCCGGTTCCGGTTTTCCCGGCCACTGCACCACCAGCGCATAGCGGAATCCCATATAGGTAAACTGCGGCTGCCAGGTCACCGTTTGGCTGCGGGCAAAGGTATATTGCATGGTGGTGCGGGCTTTGCGCAGGTTGGCCAGGTAGGGGTTGCCATCGGCGTCCAGCTCCTCAAAGCAGCGCAGTTCAGCCGCCTGCCCGGCTGTACCCTGCACGGTAATTTCCACCCGGCCCGCCATGTTCTGGCCAAAATCCACCACTGTGCTGCCATCCGGCGCGGTAAACACCCGCTGCGCCGGGATGCGCTGCTGCACGCATACCTTGCCTGCGGCCTGGGCGGCCAGTTTGGCGGCAGGGTACGGCACGGTGTGCACGGCGTGCCAGCGGCCTGCGGGGGTGTTTTCCGGCGTTTCGCATTCGGCCCAGTGGGGCAGTTCCAGCGCGGCATCGTATGCTTCTCCGTGGTAAATCTCTGAGAATATCACAGGTGCCTTCGTTCCCTGCCATGCTGGGCCGGTGTTCACGGTTTCACGGGTGCCATCGGCATACACAAGGGTCAACTGCATGGCAAAGGCGGTGGTATCGCCATAGTTGTTGCGGGAGCGGGTCAGGCCCATCACACCCTTGTACCACCCGGCCCCCAGCATTGCCCCGGCCATGTTGAGGCCGGGGTGCAGCATGGCAGTGACCTCATAGGTCTGGTAGAGCAGGCGGCGGTTATAGCTTGTCCAGCCGGGGGTCATCTCATCGGTGCTGACCTTTTGGCCGTTGAGATAAACATTATACAGCCCCAGCGCCGTGGTGCAGGCATACGCGGCCCGCAGCCCCGGCTTTACGGTGAACGCCCCGCGCACCATTGTACCGGCGGAGGATTCCCTGCAGGTTTCGGGGGATTCCGCGCTCACAAACTCGGCTTTCCACTCGGCTGCCGGGTCCAGCAGGGCGGTGATGAACACCGCCGGTTCGCTCCACAGGGTCTGCTGGGGGCCAGCAGCGGTATCGGCCCAAACCTGCACACGGGCGTAATATTTTTGCAGCGATTGCAGCGTCAGGCCCGCCGCGTGCACCGCGGTGGAGTTTCCGGTTTCACAGGTTTCATCGTACAGCAACGCGGCAAAATCCGGGGTCAGGGCAACTTGCAGGCGGTACTGCGTCTGGCGGATGTTCCGGCAGTTCCCTTCCAACTGCCAGCCGAACACGGGGGTATGGTCCAGCCCAACGGGGGTCCGCTCATGATCAAACCAGAGGCCGGTCACAGTCAGCATGGTTCACTCCCCCTTTTGCGCCATATACTGGGCAAACAACGCCAGCTTGGCGTACAGATCATCCAGGATCAGACGGCTGTCGATCCCCTTATACACCCGGATGGGCCGATTGCGGCCGATGGCGGCATAAGTCTGGTCCGCCGTTACATAGGGCGCGGGCACCCAGTCAAACTGGAAGCGGTGTTCATACAGCAGCAGGCCGGGGGCGGGGTTATCGCCCAAAACCCAGCTTTCGCCCGTGCGGAACGCGCTGGCGCGGGATTCCGGCGTTTGGCTGTAAGCCACCAGCTGGTCAAACAAGTAGCGGCCCACGGCTCCCTGGGGACGCACACGGTATTCCAGTTCCGCCATACTGACCGGCATCATCTCGTACACATTTTTGGGCACCTGCCACACCGGCATGGTGCTGCCAAACACCACGTTGACGGCGTTGACATCATTGCCCAGGTTGAACTCCGGCCCGCCCACAGGGTACGGTGCGCCGCCGATCCAGATTGCGGTCAGCCGGCTCGCAATGCGGGGTTCCTGCAAATAGGCGCTGGCCAAATCGGTCAGTGGGCCAAGCAGCAGCACAAACAGCGGGCGGGTATCCTCTTTCATTGCTTCACGGATGATCAGCTTCGCGCCTTCGCTGGGCACCGGGGTAGCGGCATCCGGCAAAGCGTGGGGCGCACCGTGCAGCACCGGAACCGTCAGCTGCATCAGGACCGTCAAGTCTTTCAGACCCTGCCAGCTTTTCTGCATTCCGTTGGGGTCACGGGTGCCAAAGTGGGCGGCCACCACGCCGACATTATCAAACTTGGGACTCAACAGTGCCTGCACAACAGCAAACGGATCGTCCGCTTCATTGCAAAGGTCGGTATCGGTAATTACACGCACCATTTTTTCTTCCGGCACGGGGAAGTTGTAGTGGGTACAGGTCATGCTTTCCTCCTATTTTATGTTCCGGGTGCTGCGGCTTGCAGTGGGGGGCAGCAGCCCGTTTTTTATTAAAGGCAATACCGCATAATTCTAAGTGCCGATACGGCGAGCGAGGTGCGGCAGATGCCAAGCCAAAAGCACAGATAATACTTTGTGTATTATCGAGCATTTTGGCAACGCAGATGCCGTGCCGCAGATGCCGGAGCGGTGCTTAAGCCGCAAGGCGGGAATTGTGCGGTGTTGCCTAAAGTGTCGCGCATCTTCTACACAAAAAAGGGGCGGCTCTGTGTGAACCGCCCTGTTTTATGTTTGGGTGTATCTGAAACGTCGAAAATATCGTCTATTTCTACAAACACAGCCGGATTTTACATTAAAAAGCCTTGGAATCCACAAAGGATTCCTGCGGCTCTTTGCCTTACATCCTGCTTGTGTTTGCGAAGTATCCGTCATTTTCTTGGTTTTCAGATACGCCTTAGCCCGCCAAAAAGGCCGCAAACTTTTTGTGCAGTTCTTCCTCGCTCAGGGTTGGGCTGTCCACCGTCAGTTCGCGCGCCAGGTTCAGGGCAAAAATACCCATGATGGATTTTGCATCTACGCAGTAGCGCCCGGAATGCAGGTCCACATCTCCGGGCACAGTGGCCGCAATGCGGTTAAACTCTTTCACTTCACCAATGCTGTTCAGCCGGATGGTAACACTTGCCATTGCCAGTTTGCTCTCCTTTTTGCCGCGGGCATCTGCGGTGTTCTGCCGCCAAAAGCCCGGTTAAAATGTAATGTTCAGCTGCTTAATGCAGGCAGCATCCCCTTTGGTGCCGCCGCGGGCGTACAGGGCCAGGCGCGCGCCGGTCCAGGTTGCCTTGGCAACGGGTTGGGCTCCCCCCAGCGGCACTGCGGTGCCATCTGCTGCCAGCAGGGCATACTGCACCTGCTTGGCAGCCGTTATTTTCATTGTAACGGTTATTTCATCCGTGTCAACCATTTTTTCGGCAAGGATCGTTTCTTCTGCATCGCCGGTGGGGGCAAGGTCTTTCACCATGCCCTGTACCAACTGCACGGTGCAGCCCTGCGCGGTGCGGCAGAGCTCAATGGCGGAATATTTCTGCCCCATCACGCTAAGCCCTACTTTAGCTCCGGCGCCGCACCCGGCCAGGCCAAGGGTAACATTTGCGGTAAAATCCGCTGCAGGCAGCATCTGACTGAGCACATTGGGCTGCCGCCACAAACTTCCGCTGGCCCCGCAGACCAGATGCAGTGCATCCCCCGCCACCGGGCGCAGCCAGGCTTCGGGCTGGGGGTTGGCCTGCCATTGCCATTGCAGGCCGGGCTTGCCGTTTGTAAAGCTGTCCCCTATTTGCAGGCCGGGACCAGCTTCGCCTTTGGGGCAGTCCCACTCGGTCACCGGCTCGCCGATGCCATCGCCGTTTTGTTCCAGGCCGATGAACGGCCAATCGCTGTGCCAGCACATAGGCTGCAGGTGTACCACGCGGCCCAGTTCAAACCGGTCCTGGAAATGCAGGAACCAATCGCTGCCGTCCGGCGCTGTGACCCACGCGCCCTGGTGGGGGCCATTGATGGAGCTGGCCCCCTGGTGCATGACGATTTTTTCCTCATACGGGCCGTACACATTGCGGGCGCGCAGCACAGTCTGCCAGCCGTATTCCACACCGCCTGCCGGGATAAAGATGTAATACCAGCCGTTGCGCTTGTACATTTTGGGGCCTTCGGCGGTGGGCTGGCTCAGGGTGCCATCAAACACGATGGGGCCGTCCTCCACCACTTCCAGCGTTTCGGGATCCAGGCGGGAAAGCTGGATCTTGTGCTTAATGCCGCAGCGGCTTTTGGCAAAGGCGTGGGCCATATACACGCTGCCGTCATCGTCCCACAGGGGGCAGGGATCGATCCACCCGCTGGCGGATTTTACGCAGTGCAGCGCACTCCAGGGGCCGGCGGGGTCGGTGGCTTCGGTGTAAAAAATGCCCTCGTCCGGCAGGGGAATGAATGCATAGAACCTGCCCGCATGGTAGCGCAGCGCCGGGGCCCAGGTGCCGCAGCCATGGGCGGGCTGGGCATAGCGGTCAAACGGCAGACGCTCCACGCAGTTGCCGATGCGCTCCCAGTGGACAAGATCCTTGCTGTGCAGCACCGGCACGCCGGGCAGGTAGGTAAAGCTGGAAGAGATCAGGTAATAGTCCTCCCCCACGCGGATGGCGTCGGGGTCACTGAAATCCATGGGCAGCACCGGGTTCTGGTAGCAGCCATTTTTGATATCGGTCACATAACGGTCCATTGCTTTTATCCTTTCTTGTGTTCGATTTCCAGCAGCAGCTCACATGCAGCTTCCAGCACGCAGGCGGAAGCCCACAGATTGTGGCTGAACCAGCTGCTGAACGGTCTGCCATCACTGAAGCGCTCCACATCCAGCCCATCGCTGGGGCACCAGCGTTCCGACAAAATGCCGTAACGGCCATAGCCGGTGGCTGCGGGGTACAGTTCCAGGCATTGCAGCATCCAGGCGGCAGAATCCGCCGCGCGGCTGGCGTAATAGTCGTCACCCGTCACCCGTGCCAGATAGCGCAGGTCAGTGTCAATAATAACCCCCATGGGGTGGATATGCGGGTTGGAAACCGAGGTAACGGCGCCGCCGCAGGCGGACCACCCCTGGTTCAGCGGGGTGTGCTCCGGGTAGGTCTTGTAGCCATAGCGCCACAGGAACTCGTACCCGGCGCTGTCTTTCATATATTGCAGGAATTCGGCCTTGCCGGTCTGCTCATACAGCAGGCGGCTGCCGCGCATGAAGGCCAGGTTGCCCTCCTCATCCACGGCTTTCCAGGTGTCCATGGGGGTACCGTAACAGTTCAGGTCCTTGACAAAGGTATGGTAGTAATCCAGCGCTTTTTCGGCGGAGTGCAGGCAGCGTTCTTCGCCGGTCAGGCGGTAGAGGTAAACCAGCGCCGGGGCAAACCAGCAGCCCGCAAAGCCGCTCCAATCCAGCACTTTGCGTTCCTGGGTGGAGTAAGTATAGCCGAAAGCGCCGTCTGCGCGCTGCAGATCCATGACGGTATGCAGCACCTTTTGGGCTGCATCCATCCATTTGGCCGGGCAGGGTTTGCCGTTTTGGTGCAGATAATCCATCGTTTTGGTCAGGTAGTGGACGGCGCTGCCCACTGTATAGGCACAGTGGCAGTCTTTGACCAGGCCGTACCCGGTCCACCAGCCGTTCACCTGGCTGCCCGCGGCATTGGGGGCCATCAGGTCGTTCAGCAGGCCGGAATTTTCGTTATACGCATCGGCAATGCGGTCAAACAGCTGTTCGCCACTCATGGCCGCGGCCAGCGGCGCTTCGGCATCCGCGCCAAGGGCATCGCGGCAGAGCACCAGCGGATAGGCCAGCACGCCGCCACCCGTCCAGCCGATCTCCGTCACCAGCCGCCAGGGGCGCATCTCGGTCTCCCTGGGCGGGCGGCAGCAGCGGTTGGTATACTCCCCCGCCGCCGCGTCAAAGTTCTGGTAGGCAAAGGTGTCCAGCATACCCTGCACGGCCTGGCGCAGGGTATTGCGGGGGACGGCGCGGTCCTGGTGGCGGGCGTATTCCTGCCGGATGATCTCATGCAGCTCGGTTCGCGGGCCGCTGTGCAGGTAGATCCTGCCGCTGGTCTGCGCCTTGCAGGCCATGCTGCGGGTGGACGGCGCCGGGGTGGAGCGGTTTTTGAAGGTGGTGGGGTCGTTGGTGTACCCCAGGCTGATGCCGAACGCATCCGGCAAAGCGGCAAACACACCGTTGCGGATGATCCCGGCCTCGCTTTCGCTGTAGGGTTCCACCGCAGCGGCGGCCACTCCGCCGTCCCAGCAGAGGGCGGCGAGCGGCATGGCGGCGCGGTCCGCACGGAATTCCCACAGCGGCGCACAGAACGCCACCTCGTGGTGGTCCTTCGTCAGCAATGGAAATTCGCCGGGTTTGGCTTCCGCGGCGTGGTTATCGCCGTAAATATTGCAGGGGATCACATGGAAATAATCGCTCTGCCCCGGCACAGCCAGCCACATGCGCAGCTGGGTGGGGTTGGGCGCATCCATTTGCAGGGTGTAGCACAGCGTATCGCCAGCGGGGGTGAACTGCGCACTGTAATGCGCCCCGTTCAGCGTCCAGTCAAAGCCGGACTGTGTGCAGGCAGTTTCCGGCACCGGCACCCAGGCATCCTCGATCCGGCAGGCAAAGCTGACGTTTAATGTTTGGGAATTCAGATCCAGTTTCATTATGATACCTCAACAAAAAAATGCGGGCCGGGCAGTGCCGGCCCGCAACGGGTCAATGATTTTTAGGAGGGACAAACATTTTTAGGTGGAGGAACAAACAAAAAGGAGGAAAACGAAAATCAGCCTTTCAGGCCGGAGGTTGCAATGCCTTCCACAAAATATTTCTGTGCGGCAAAGAAGAGGAGAACCAGCGGCAGAACCGCCACGCAGGCCATGGCCATAACGCGGCCCCACACCACAACACTTTCCGCGTCAACGGAAAGGCGCAGCGCCAGCGAGATGGTGTATTTTTTGACCGAGTTGATGAAGATCAAGGAGTTGAAGTAATCGTTATAGGTCCACAGGAACTGGAACAGGCCAGCGGAGAAGAGGGCCGGCTTCATCAGCGGCAGCAGGATCTGCCAGAAGATGCGGAAGGTGCCACAGCCATCAATGCAGGCGGATTCGTCCAGATCGCGGGGGATGCCGCGCATGAACTGGATGAGCTGGTAGATGAAGAATGGGTAGCAGGCCAGCAGGGCGGGCACCCAGAATGGCATGTAGGAATCGACCCAGCCGAACTTGTTGAACAGAACGTAACGCGGGATGATGATGACCGAGTTGGGAAGCATCAGGGTGGCGATCAGGATGGCAAACAGCTGCTTTTTGAACGGGAAGTTGAACCGTGCAAAGCCATAGGCAACCAGCGCACTGGAAGCGATGGTCAGCAGCGTGGTGGGGATGACCATGATAAAGGAGTTGATGAAATAGGTTGCATAGGTATAAATACCGGCGCTTTTCCAGCCGTCAATAAAGTTCTGGAAGCTGAAGCTTTTGGGCATCAGTGCAATGGAGCCAAAAATTTCATCGTTGGTTTTGAACGCGGCCGAAATCATCCATGCAATGGGGAACAGCAGCACGCAGCCAATCAGGATGATGACCAGATAGGTCAGCACCAGGTTCAGGGTCTTTTTTTGTTGTTTTGTCATAATGCTCACGCGCCCTTTCTCAGCTTTCGTCGCCATAGAAGACCCACCACTTGGAGGTTGCGAACAGCACCAGAGTGATCAGCATGATCACAATAAAGATGATCCAGGAAATGGCGCTGGCGTAACCCATCTTGAAGTAGGAGAAGCCTTCCTTATACAGTTTCATGCCCAGCACATAGGTAGCCTTCATGGGGCCGCCATCGGTGATGACAAAGGCAGAGGTGAAGTTCTGCAAAGCCTGAATGGTCTGCATGATAAGGTTGAAGAAGATGATGGGGGTGATTTGCGGAACGGTGATGCTGAAGAACATCTTGACCTTGCTTGCGCCGTCAATCTCGGCAGCTTCGTACAAATCTGCCGGAACGTTTTTCAGCGCGGCCAGGAACATGACCATGGAAGAACCAAACTGCCAGATCTCCATCATGCAGATGGTGCGCAGGGCTTGATTGGGGTCGCCCAGCCACTGTACGTTGGGCAGGTGCAGGGTGGTCAGGATGGCGTTGATAACACCGTTATCCATGAACATGATCTTCCACAGCAGAGCAACAGCAACGCTGCCGCCGAACAGGGACGGAATGTAGTACAAAGTACGGATGAGGTTGATGCCTTTGATGTCACGGTTGAGGAACACCGCAACAGCCAATGCCATAACCAGTTTGCCGGGCACGGTGTACAGCGTGTAGACCAGGGTAACTCTCAAGGAGTTCCAAAACTCAGTATCCATGGTGAACAACTGGATGTAGTTGCTCAGGCCGGTGAACGAGGGGGTGCCGGTGATTTTGTAGTTGCAGAACGAGTAAACCAGCGAGCTTAAAAACGGGTACAGCTGCAGGATCAGCATACCGATGATCCACGGGGCCAGATAAGCAAACGCCGCGTAATCGCGCTTGGTATAGTGCTTGATTTTGGTTTGTTTTGTCATAGGATCACACCTCTTTGGAAAAAATCCGCCTTTTTACTGGTGTAGCTGAAAACAAAGAAAATGACGGATATTTCGCAAACACAAGCAGGATTTAAGGCAAAGAGCCGCAGGAATCCTTTGTGGATTCCAAGGCTTTTTAACGCCAAATCCGGCTGTGTTTGTAGAAATAGACTATATTTTCGACTTTTCAGGTACACTTTAATAAAACGGATGCCTCGGTGGGAGGCACCCGTTTTTGATGTTCGCTGAGGTTTACTGGGCGCTGATGTAGCTGGAGAGCTGCTTGTACATATCGGATGCAGCGCTTGCGGGGTCGGTGGTGCCGTAACCGACAGCCTCGATGGTATCAGCAATGATCTGCTTGGATTCCGGTGCGGAGGAGTACTTGTCGTTGGTCAGGCCGCTGTAACCGCTGGCAATGTTGGCGGCGGTCATCATGTTCGGGTCCAGGGTACCGTCTTTTTCGCAGATTTCACGGGCCTTTTCCGTCGGGGGAACACTGCGCACGCAGGCCAGGGTGCTTTCGGCGTCATCGCTGTTAAAGAAGTAATCCAGGAACTTCATGGCTGCTTCCGGAGCCTTGCAGGTGGAGGTAACTGCCAGGACCTGCGGGCAGTTGCAAGCCCAGCCGTTGTCCTTAGCGCCGTCCAGCAGGGGCAGGTAGCCGGTGCCATAGGTTGCGCCCTCATTGGCGGCGGTCATAACATTGATGGTGGAGATGTAAGCGAAGGTGCAGACGTACTTGCCAGCGATCCAATTGGGGTCAGACTGCAGGTCGTCGTTGCTGTAAGCGGAAGAGTAGGAAGCCGGTGCGCAGACATTATTGTCGTACAGACTCTTGACGAGATCCAGGCAGTTCTGGATATCTTCCTCGGTATAATTGAACGCTTTGGAGTCAGCGTCAAAGATGGTTTTGCCGGTCAGCTGCTTCATGTAGGTAAAGAACACCAGGTTGGTCACATACTCTTTGTTGGTGCACAGCAGGTAGGTATCGGGGTCTGCTTCATGGACCTGTTTGCCCCATTCAATGAACTGATCCCAGGTGTACTGGGTGTTGAAGTCGATGCCGTACTTTTCAGCCAGCTCTTCGTTCACAACCAGTGCCGGGCCGGCAATGCCGGTGGGCAGGCCCAGCTGCTTGCCGTCAAAGTTACCATTCACGCGCAGGCCAATGTAGTTGGGGTCAAAGTTGGAAAGATCAAAGTCGTAGTCCTTGTAATCCAGGAAGTAATCGCCGGTGGAAACAAAAGCGGGCATCGTTTCGGGGTCAATCTGCACGATGTCGGCGGCGGTGCCGGATGCCAGCTGGGTTGCCAGCTTATCATGGTAGCCGTCAGAAGAGCCATACTCGGCTTCGATCTTGATGTTGGGGTTTTCTTCCATGAACTTGTTGATGACTTCCATGGTGGCGTTGGCGCGCTCATCGCCGCCCCACCAGGCAAAGCGCAAAGTCACCTGTTCATCGCTGGAAGTGGAAGCTGCGGTGCTGGTAGAGGCAGCGCCGCTGGTGCTGTCGGCTGCCGGGGCTGCGCTGCTGGCAGCACTGCCGCCGCATGCGGCCAGAGACAATGCCATGCTGGCGGCCATCATACCGGCCATAAGTTGCTTTTTCATATTGTTTTCCTCCTTCTAAATCGGCCCTTTTCGTCGAGCCTTATCATGGTTTTATTATAATTTGTTTGGCAGATTTATAAAAGGACTCACGCTTGCTAAAAGGATTCATCATTTGACACAAAACGCCGGGCAGGTATCATCTCTTGCGTTTTGGCGCAATTTAAGATACCTGCCCGGCATTTTATTATTCTGTTTTACCCGTTTGCGGGGCATCTGGGGTATATTTTTTGTACGGGATGCAAAACGACACGCTGGTGCCAAGGTTTTTTATGGAACAGATGCGCAGCCCCGTTTCCTCCGGGTAGCGCAGGCGCAGGCGGCGGTCCAGGTTGGTCAGCCCAATACTGCGGCTGTTGCGGTCCGCAATGCGTTTGCGCAGCGCTTCCAGCTCTTCCCTTGTCATGCCGTCGCCGTTATCGATCACACGCAGGTTCACCTTATCGCCAATGCGGCGGGCGCGCACCTTCATGTAACCGCGCTCGTTGCCGCGCAGGGCGTGCAACAGGCTGTTTTCTACCACGGGCTGCAGCATCAGGCGGAATACCTCGGCGTCCATCACATCGTCGTCCACTTCATAATAAATAATAAAGCTGTCCCCAAAGCGGTAGTGCTGCACTTCCACATATTTTTTAAGGTAGTCCAGCTCTTCCCGCAGGCTGACGCTCTTTTGCGGGTTGGTCAGCGAATACTTTAGGATATCCGATACATACCCCACCACCGCGCTGATGCGCCCATCGTCGTTCAGCTTGCGGGCTTCCATATCCAGCGTTTGCAGGGTATTGTACAAAAAGTGGGGGTTGATCTGCAACTGCAGGGCGGTCAGCTCGGCGTTCTGCTGGCGGTACTGCTTTTCTTTCAGCTGGATGTTCAGGTAGGTGTTGTTCAAAAACATCATCAGGATGTTGTTCATGATAACGTCATATTCATCATTTACCTTGCGCTGGGGGCGCTGGATGGTGCGGCCCGCCTCGGCATCCTCAAACATCTGCAGCATCAGGTTGATCTCGTCAAAGCTGCGCTTGGTGTTGACGTATGCCAAAAACACAATGGCGTACAGCGCCACAACCGCCATCAGCAGCAGCGGCATCAACCGTTCGCCCAGGTTTTCCAGGATCATGGCCCGGTCAATGGTAGATACGATGTAGAAATCCGGGTTCTGGTAGCTTTGCCAGTTCAACAGGCAGTCCCGGTCATCCAGCTTGATCCAGAACTCGTGCTCCTGTTCCGCCGTGTTCCCTGCCCTGCTCAGCGTTTTGCCCATCAGGTTTTGCAGCTCTTCCGTCGCGCCTGCGTCCCCTGCCTTTGCCAGCAGGCGGCCGCTGCCGTCAACCAGGTACAGGTGCTGGTTATCGGACGGGCGCAGCACGGCAATTATTTCCTGCAAGTGGCTGATGTTCAGGGTAACGGCCACACAGCCTTCCATCGTCAGCATCCGGGCGCACACTACCAGCTGCCTTCTCTCGCTGGCTTTGCCTGCGTTCACCACCACCGGGGCAATGCAGGTGCGCTCGGTATCCGACATAGAGGAATACACGCTGTACCAGCCGCTGTAATCATCCGCCGAAAGGTTGACCAGCCCGCTGGACGTCAGCGCACGGTCGTACCCATCTATATAGATCAGAACCGAATCCACGTAATCATACGCGTTGGTCATGCTGTTCAGTGAGGATACCAGGCTGCGCAGGTAGATGGCATCGGTGTAAGAAAGGCTTTCCCTTTTCAGAGCTTTGTTCAGCACCATGTTGGTGCGGGTCATGCCGGTCATGTAGCTGTTCTGCGCCAGGACCGAATCCAGCACCAGCGAGATGTTGGAGCGCACAGCCTCAATACCGCGCTCATTGTCCTGCGTCATACGGTGCATCTGGGTCACAAGGGTCATGTAGGTGGTAACGGCCACCAGCAGCAGCGCCGGGATCAGCATGACCACCACAAAGTTCCACATGCGCTTCAAAAAGAACTTCCGCTTCATTCCCTTCATAGCGCGGCACCATCCAGGCGGGATTTGCGGTATTCCGATGGGCTCTGCCCATAATACGCTTTGAACGCACGGGAGAAGTTTTTGGGGTTATCGTACCCGACATAATAGGCAATATCGTAGCTTTTATAGTGGATATCCGCCAGCATCTCACATGCTTTTTCCATCCGCGTCTTGAGCAGCAGCTCCGAAAAGCTGGTTCCGCTTTTTTCCTTGAACACACGGGAAAGATAAGCCGGACTCAAGGAAACCTTGGCTGCGGCTTCTTCCAGCGTGGCAGTGCGGTAATTATCTTTTAAGTATTGCTGCACATCGTACACGATCTGGTCGTAATAGGCCTTGGGGGCGGTTTCCTGCACGGCGCTGCGGGCATCCAGCCGGGCTTTGACCTTTTCAAAGCATTCCAGCAGGGCGCTGTAGGCCACCGGTTTCATCAGGTAATCCGCCACGCCGTTTTGCAGCGCCGCGCGGAAGTATTCGTAATTGCTGTAGCTGCTGAAAAATATTTTCTGGATGTTGGGGTATTCCATCAGCCGATGGCTCAGCTCCAGGCCGTTCATATCCGGCATTTCAATATCGGTCAGCACCACATCCACCGGGTTTTCGGCAATATATTGCAGGGCTTTGCGTGCGCCGGTGAACACCTGCACCACCTCGAACCCAATGTTCTGCCAGGGGAACAGCTGGGCCATTCCGCTGGCAATCTTCTCTTCATCATCAATAATAATCAGTTTATACATCTTGCAGCCCCCCATCCGTGTTCAGGGCAAAACCGTTCTTTCTGCCTGCCCTTACACTGGGGCAGACTACCACTCGTATACCAGTATAAAGCCCTTTTGCCCCAAGGGCAAGACAAAAATCACGGAATGATGGTTAGAGCAATACCGCATAATTCTAAGTGCCGATACGGCGAGCGAGGTGCGGCAGATGCCAAGCCAAAAGCGCAGATAATGCTGGATGCTGCAAAGGTGAGCGCCGCCAGTGGCGGAAACAGCGAACCGAAGCAGGGGCAGCGGTCGCAGAGTGCGAGGGGCTTTTGCCCCCGAAGCACGATGCGGGTACCGCAACCCGACATTATCGAGCATTTTGGCAACACAGATGCCGTGCCGCAGCCGCCGGAGCGGTGCTTAAGCCGCAAGGCGGGAATTGTGCGGTGTTGCCTTAGCTTTTTGCGTATTTGGGGGATACTGTTTGGCGGTTTTGGGGCAGCTTGTGCATCATATTCCAGGGGGTTGAGCGTTTCATTAGGATCGGCGGGCAGCTTTTATTTTGCGAGTGGGTGGTTCGGACGGGGGAACATTCTGGATTTTTGGTGGGTTGGAATGATGGCCTGGGATGGATTTTTGTGCAGGGTGGTAGGACGGAATTTTCCCCTGCGGATTATTATATCCCACACATCCACCCCATAAACAACCTGTGGGGCGGGATTTCCCCTTCCCGCCGCGGAGAACCTTGTTGGTTTGTGTTGTGCCCGCTAAAATATTTGCAGGAGATGATGCTTCTCTTGAGGGCAGTTCCCCGCGGGGTGGAAAGATGCCGCGGAGCGGCGGAGAGGACCGGGCGCTGTTTACACCTGTCACCACAAATGCTTGAAGGGTGAATTCCACAGGCTGCCTCTAGGGTGTATCTGAAAAATTCATGTTTTTATGCTGCCCGATTTCCGCGGCGTCCGGCAGTCATTTTCTCCTTACTACTAACCATTCCGTATTTATTTTGACTGTCTTTCGCCGATGCGAAGGTAATAGGCAATACCGCATAATTCTAAGTGCCGATACGGCGAGCGAGGTACGGCAGATGCTAAGCCAAAAGCGCAGATAATACTGGATGCTGCAAAGGTGAGCGCCGCCAGTGGCGGAAACAGCGAACCGAAGCAGGGGCAGCGGTCGCAGAGTGCGAGGGGCTTTTGCCCCCGAAGCACGATGCGGGTACCGCAACCCGACATTATCGAGCATTTTGGCAACGCAGATGCCGTGCCGCAGCCGCCGGAGCGGTGCTTGAGCCGTAAGGCGGGAATTATGCGGTGTTGCCAATACTTTCTCAAGTTGCAGGCCATCTACTATTGCTTAAATCATCAAATTATTCCCGCTTGGTTTCCAAGGAAATCCTCTGTATTAGAATACAACTTGTATTATTTTGTAAGTTTAATACAAACATAGCGTTGTATTCCCGCCATTTCACATCGCGTTTCCACGTTTTTGTCTATCAAGCAGCATGCCAACCTCTGCCCTCGCTCTCTCCATATCAACTTTCGCCTTTCTCCCTATCCCGCCAAATCCCATCGTTTGGTCGGCTGTTTTAATTCCAAATCGTATAATACAGCTCATATATGCCATTTTGTTTTTAGTGTTTTCCTTCTACGCCGCCTGACAGAATAACCAATACCCTGTGTAAAATTGCAACTCTTCCCTTTCGCAGCGTACAGTGTTGCATCTTTACACAGGGTATTACTATCCCTGTCGTTTTATAAAAAGGTAATTCACCCTGCAGATTGTTGCCATTTACACAGGTTTCCCCTCTTTTTTGGTTCCCCGCACCTGATTCACCCAAAATTCGCTTTATTTTGCAAACGCTGCATCGCGCTTTTCCTCATGCTTTGCTCTGTAAACCTGTGTAAAATTCCAACATATTTCTCCTTTTTTTCCTATTCTCATCTTCTATCCGTTTTGTTGTAATTTCGCACAGGTTTATGTTTTGTAGTATTTTCAGGCTGCTTTGCATACAAAACGGCACCGCGTCTTTCAAAAAACGCGGTGCCGCCTTTGATTTATTCAAGGCAACACCGCACAATTCCCGCCTTGCGGCTTAAGCACCGCTCCGGCAGCTGCGGCACGGCATCTGCGTTGCCAAAATGCTCGATAATACACAAAGTATTATCTGCGCTTTTGGCTTGGCATCTGCCGCACCTCGCTCGCCGTATCGGCACTTAGAATTATGCGGTATTGCCCAAGATTTTGAAGTGCTTACCCTGCCGTGCTGTTCTGCTCTGTCAGCCCCGTAAACACCGGGTCGTTCAGCAGCATTCCGGGAACAACATATCGGTAGGTGATTGCCTGCCTGCCGTTGATCACACGCACACTATCGTTGGCCAGTGCCAGCTCTTTCAGGGTTTGCATATCCTCATCGTTCAGATAGATGGAGATCTGCTCCAGGCCAGATGTCTGCTTATATTTTGTCCCGTTTGTAACGGGAATATAGCGGCTGCTGACGGGGTTCAACTCGTAATTCTGCACCCCGCACAGGCGCGCTTTCGCAGCCTGTTCATGGATCAGCTCCGATGTCAGGGTGCCCAGCCGCGTGCCGCGCCAGTCCGCTTCGCTTTGCAGCACTGCCCGCACAGCCAGGTGCAGCCGGATGACAATTCGCTGTTTCATATCGTGGATTCCTGTATTCCTATTTGCATGGATTTTTGTTGCTTGCTGCTTTCGTGGATCTGGATTATTCCACAGCATCAATCAGTGCTTTCAGCTCCTGCGCTGCCGCAATCAGCTCCTGCATCTGGTCCGACATTGCTTTGCGGTCCTCTGCCGTATAACTGCGGATCTTAGCTTCAATATTTTTTGCCGCTGCAATTTTACGCAGTTTGCGGGCCGTGGTAGGCAGCTTGGCCGAAATAAAGTTGTGGTCTTTATCTACTGCCGCCGCCTTGTTTTCCTGCGTCTTGGCCTGACCGATTGCATCCTGTGCATTTTGCAACGCTGCTGCAAATACGCTCTCGCGCTCCTGCATACTGCGGCGTTCCACTGCCACATCCAGCATGGCGGTGGTCAATGCGTCCTTAATGGCGCGGCGTTCATGGCTGCGTGGGTCAAGGGCTGCGATTTTCAAAAACACTGCGGCTGCACGGGCCTGTTCTTCCAGGGTCAAGCGGAGATAAGTTTCGCACTCGGCTCGGTTCAGGAATTCCTCATCCAGCAAGCGGCGCAGATCAGGGTTGAGATCATTCTGAATCGAAAGCGCCTTATCAATCGTGCGGGAATTCAGCGGGCTGACCTCTTTCAGCGCTTTTTTCGCTTCCGCTGCACTCAGGTTATACGGTGCTTTCTGCAGGTTTTCCACAAAACGCGCCGCCGCCTGGCGCATCACACGTTCATTGCTGATGCCGCCGCGCACTTGCAGGTTTGCGCTGTCAATATACACAACTTTTTCGTTTTCCGTCAAGTTGCGCACCACTTTGCACTGCACTTTCTGCCATTCACTCATGCGGTTGGGCAGCTGTTTTTCTTCCTGCTCGCGTTTATCCTGCTCCACCAACAGGCGCAGCGCACGCAGGCGGCGCTCGCCGGAAAGCAGCACATATTTTCCGCCAACACCGGTCTTAGGGAACACAACCAGGTTGTGCAGCAGCCCCGCGCGGCGGATATCATCGGCCAGCAGCGCAATATCTTCCTCGGTATCCAGCTCACGGTAAAGAGCATTATTCGGGTTTTCTTCAATATCATTGATATTGATCTCGCTGTATTCACCGCCCGGCTCCTGGTCGCCGCGCGCGATCTTACTTAACGCTGCTTCGTTTACTTTAAAGCCTTTCTTCTGCAGTCGGTCCAGTTTGCTTGCCATCACTCTGCCTCCTGTTCAACGCGCGTTTTCAGCTCGGCATACACCTTTGCATAATCCTTTGCCGGGTTGCTGCTGCGTGCACATAGCACAACCGGCGCACCAAGGCGGGTGCTATCCTTTACAGCCTGTCCCTTACGGATTTCGGCAGCAAACAGCTTGCTGCCCAGCTGGCTTTCCCGCAGTTCATTGCGGATCACTTCGGTCAGGGCAGTTTTTTCCACCATAGTCAGGATAATGCCCAAAACATCAATTTTTTCGCCCTCATCGTGCTCCAACTGCTGGCACATGGCCACAGTGCGGTACACACTGTCACGGCTGTAGTCATCGCACACGCAGGGGATCAGCACAAAGTCACTGGCCATCAGAGCGTTGGTCACCATTACATCGCGGGACGGCGGGGTATCGATCAAAATATAGTCGTATTCGCCGGCAACCTGTGCCAGGCACATGGCCAAAAACATATTGATACTGGTGCTTTCGGACTGTTCCAGGATTTGCAGCTGCTTGGCCGCCATTGGGGTGTTGCCATTTGCCGGAATTATATCAATATTATCAAACTGCGTGCGGGAAATATAGTTCTGCGTGCCGCTGATGCCATAGGCACGGAACATATCATACACGCCAGCGCGGTCAAAAGTATTATCGGTTACACGGGCGCCCGTCAGGGTATAGGTACAGTTGCCCTGGGCATCCATATCCACAACAAGCACCCGCTTGCCGTCCTGCGCCATCAGCGCCGCCAGGTTGCAGACGGTAACGGTTTTTCCCACGCCGCCTTTTTCAATGCAGACTGAGATACAATATCCCATTGTTTTCCTCCTTGCGAGCGCCTTTGTGTAGGCATCTCTTCGTTGCTGTCGGTTAATCTTTGGCTTTTGTTCGGTTCTTTTTGCGGTACCGCACGCCGGTATCTTAGGCAACACCGCACAATTCTAAGTGCCGATACGGCGAGCGAGGTGCGGCAGCTGCTAAGTCAAAAGCGCAGATAATACTGGATGCTGCAAAGGTGAGCGCCGCCAGTGGCGGAAACAGCGAGCCGAAGCAGGGGCAGCGGTCGCAGAGTGCGAGGGGCTTTTGCCCCCGAAGCACGATGCGGGTACCGCAACCCGACATTATCGAGCATTTTGGCAACGCAGATGCCGTGCCGCAGCTGCCGGAGCGGTGCTTAAGCCGCAAGGCGGGAATTGTGCGATGTTGCCCTTAATCTAACTGCGGGTTGCAAAAGCGGCCACCCCATGCCGTGCGGCATCTCTTCGTTGCTGTTATAGCTTCTATTATATCATATGCTTCGCATGTGTCAACGGATATTTTGACGAATATTATGCAGGCATCTCTTCGTTGCTGTTCACGCTTTTCCTCTGCCGTTTTTTCTTCCCATCCTTCTTCACTTCATCCAGGCATTCCCGCTCACGCACCTTCATTCTCACCTATTATCCCAAGGTCTATCTGAAATCAAAAAACGCCGGATATTTCCATTTCTCAGCTGCACCCCCAACAAAAAAGCAGCGGCCAGCAATCTGCCAGCCGCTGCTTACCTTATTATAATAGCGCTCCCGGATGTTCCGCTCCGCTTCATCTCAATTACTCTTCGCTGTCATCCGGGATATCTTCCTCAAAAGCATCCATCCAGCTTTCGTTGTGCCACTTATCTTTTTCACCTTTTTCCTTGGCGGCAACCTTCTGCCGTTGTGCCTGGTCGTTCATTATGGTGCCGATCGGGTTCAGCGCGCGTTCTTCAATAATGTGGTAGAACAGCCCCATCGGGTTATTCACGTTGGGGTCCTTGGCGGCCTTTGCCCAGAACACATCAAAGTCCAGTTCATGCGCCATAGCTTCCATCAATGGGGTCAGGCTGCCATACTTTTCAATCACTTCATTCATGCAGGCCAGGTAATGCAGCCGCATTTCGTCTTTCAGCCCATTGCGCAGGCTGGAAGGCGATGGCACGCACCGCGCTGCCAGGTGGCGGTAAATTTCGTGGTAAGCGCCGCGCTGGCCGCTCGTCAACGTCTTTTCCAGGTATCCATCATCTACAAACTTTGCAAACTCTTTTCGCATATCCTGCCGTTTTACAATCGTTTCGGGAATCAGCTCTACCTTGGGCGGCTCAGGCTCCGGCATCGTTTGCTGCACCGGCTCGTCCATCACATGGTACTCCGCTTCCAACAGCTCCTCTTTGGGTTCGGCTGCCGGCTTTGCCTTGCGGAAAATATAAATGCGGTAGTTATCCATATCCTCGCGCAGCACCTTGTTCAGGTACCGCGCCGGGCTGCGCATCGTCTGCGACCGGGGAATGATCTCCTGTGCATAACGGGGTGCCACACCGGCCAGCCAACTGGTCAGCCCGCCGCAATCCAGGATGATGGCATTCATCTTTCCAAACACCGTTTTGTTGCCGCCGTCCTGCTCGCCATCGCCTGCCTGGATGGTGCAGCAGGCATCTGCCAACACATCAATGATCACTTCCACCGCGTGCAGCTCTTCGGGCGTAATCTCCGCGCGCAGCTGATCCATGCGCGCTTTCACAACAATTTCCTCCCGCAGCTCGGTGCGGTGGCGTCCAAAGGAATAGGGGATCGTTGTTTCCGGTGCCGAAACATAATCAAAGGTGATCACGCTGGGGTCATCCAGCAGCGAATCCTCAATCGCCACGGTGGGGCGGCCCTTCTTTTTGCTCTTTTTGCGCACTGTGCTGTTGATGCTGTCCAGGTTGGCCTGTGCGGCGGCATCATCCACCGGGTCAATCGTTACCACCAGCGAAAGAACCTTCTGCCCTTTTTTTTCGTACACATCGTAATTAAAAATAATATCCGTCTTTTCGTTAATTTCCGCCTTTGCCTTTTCCAGTGCCAGGCGGCGGAAATCCGACCATCGGTTGGCCGTATACGAAAGCTGTTCATACAGCATGCTCAGGTTCCATACCAGCGGTTCCCCGGCCGCTTTCTTTTTCAGGTACAGGCTCTGGTAGCTCTTGCACAGCTCGTAAATGCGGATGGAATAGGTGGACCGCATCAGCATGGTGTAGGTCACATCCATGGTGGTATACAGGGTTTTCAGCTGCACCAGGTGCGGTTTCAGCACCGGGTCCAGCGTGATGGTCATGCGCGCGCGGCTCTCATCAATGCGCACTTTATCGATCCAGCGGAATGTTTCCACCGTGGAAGTTCCGTTATTCTTGATCCACTGGATGGGCGCGTTGGCCAGCTCCTCAATATTTTTGCGCACCTGCTTGTACAGCGCCCCGCTGTGCGGGTCCATGCCGGTCATCTTGATAAAATCATAAATGCTCAGCTCATAAGAGGGCAGGTCCGTATCCTCCGGCTTAATCATCGAAAAAATATGCAGCATCAGGCGCTGCTGGCTCAGCGTCAGGTTGTTGCGCGTCATCTGTACAAGATCATTGGATTTGCGAACGATGGTCTGGTCCCCGCGTTCTTCAAACGTAACGACAAACGGATCATCTTTTTTCTGTTTACTTGCCGCCATAAGCAGGGGCCTCCTATATCGGTTGCTGTATCCCGGGTGGTCACGCACATCATGCTAAACATTATAGCACATCCTGTTGTCCAGCGCAAGAATTGCAAATTTACACAGGGTTTCACCGCCATTACCCTGTGCAAAATGCAACACCCGCGTTGTGGTTTGCCATATATCCTGTGGGGGTTGCAGCCCGGGTGCAGGTTACACAGGGTTTTATTGTGCTTTTCTGTCCTGCTGTTTCAGGGTTCTGTAACCTGATGGAATGGCAACACCAATTTTTTCCCATTCTCCCCCATCTCCCGGCTTACCTCTGGTTGTTATTATGGCTTAGATGTTTAGTTCTATATTAGTAATAGGTAGAGCCTGTGTAATTTAACAACGCAAACCTGTGTGTTCAACCAACTGCAGCCTGTGCATTCCACCACCATTTTCCTGTGCGGAAAGCAACCTGCGTAAAGTTGCAAATAAGCCAAAAACAGCCAAACCTGTGTAAATTGCAACACGGGGAACGGGCCTATCCTGTGTGGTTTTCCAACAGGTACGCGGGTCACGGCGGGGCAGGGGAGCGGGAATACCCTGTGTAAATTGCAACTGTTCCGGGGGTAACCTGTGCGTTTTTCCAACGGTAAGCGGCATAGGGAAACAAGGCAATCCTGTGCGTTTTTCCAACACGTTTCGGGAATGTTCGGCACAGAATGCGGGCAATACCCTGTGCAAAATTGCAACAGCTCACAGCTGCTTCAAATAGATCAGTTGCAAATTTACACAGGGTAGCACCCCTTATATTATAAGGTAAGTGCCGCACAGAATGGCGCATGAGGGGTTGCAGTTTACACAGGATAGATTGAAAGCTGGAAGCTGGAGGTGTATCTGAAAACAAAGAAAATGACGGATATTTCGCAAACACAAGCAGGATTTAAGGCAGAGAGCCGCAGGAATCCTTTGTGGATTCCAAGGCGCTTTAACGCAAAATCCCGCTGTGTTTGTAGAAATAGACTAAATTTTCGACTTTTCAGATACACCTTAGTCCTATCTGAAACGTCAAAAAGCTCGTCTGTTTCAGTAAACGCAGCCGGATTTTGTGCTTGCGAAAGATCCGCTATTTTCGTTGCTCTCAGATGCACCTCAGGAGCTGGCGCAAATAGAAATCGGCAATGGGAAACCGGGAATCAGGGGCAGGGCAGGGGGGACAAAAAAGCGAATGGCATATCTGCAGCAAACCCGCACCCCGTTGTAAAGGGAGAACGGCGTCCCGTTGGCGGGCGTGCAATCCAGCAAACACACACCCGCCGCCGCAAACACCGCAAACCGTTTGCAGGGGCGCGGTGTACCCATCGCGCCGCAAAAAAACGGGAACCGTGCGCCGCAAACCTGCCATCCCTTCCACAAGGCGTCCACCCAGCCGCCAGGCCCCGCCACAAACAGGCGCATGCGAAACAAATAATTGCGCAAAAACAGGGAAATGTAGCAAAAAAGGTGAATTTTGCTGCAAAGTTGCGCTCTGTGTGCGCAGAGGATCATAAACGCGCGGTCAAAGTATATAAAAATGACCGCTGCCAAAAAGAAAATCAGGAATAATTTATACAAAGGCTTTGAATACATTGTATAATTGGAGGAAAACGCAATCAGTAAAAGTGCTGAAAAACAGGAATTTACGTGGATTGTATTGCCTTTCTGGTATAAAGGTGCTATACTTTAACACTAAAAAGTAAATGCGCAATGAGAAGATTCGATGCGGTTTTTTTTGAAAACAACATGGCAACGGTTGCGCAAGCGAAAGAAGCTGGCTTCTTTTATTGTTCCACAGGAATCCCCTGTGGAACAATGTGCTTTCATTAAACCAGCGCGAAAGGCGAGTGAGCAGATTGAATAGAACAGGGAAAAACACAACAGGTTGGGCGCGCCGGCTGACAGCGCTGCTTGTCACCGCTTGCCTGGTTATGGCAATGGCCCTGCCTGTATACGCCGAGGTGGATCTTCTGCCCGACGCACCTGACGAAGTAGAGCTGCTGGAGGATGAGCAGGGAACGGCCTCCGGGGAGGATACCACTCCGCCGGAGCAGAACGCCGCCACCCCGGAACCGGAACAAAGTGCCGAGCCGGAGCAGCCCGCCCCGACCGAAACGCCGGAGCCCACGGCAGAACCCGCCCTGACCCCGGAACCGGCAGCCACCGCAACGGCCACCCCTGTGCCGACCGTGACCCCCACCGCCACCCCGGAACCGACCGAACAGCCGCAGAAGATGTACGCCGCAGAAAGCGTGGATAACGTGCAGGCAGCTAGTGAGCAGGAAGCGGCAGAAGGATTCACGGTTTACTTTGTCGTTCCGAATACGATTAATGGGCAGACCGTTTCAGCTTCCCATGAAATTAGGTTTAATGTAAAAACTGATGAAACCCCGGGCAATTCTAATGATGGTGCGTGGTGGCATACGCATACAATGGAGCCGACTGGATGGGAAACAAATGGACATAAGATTTATGCCGTTAAGAATTGTAAAGATATACAAGGAAAAAAATTTCTAGAAATACAGTTCCAGTTATACGAGGGTTCTGATTGGAAAGGAGAGATTAAGCTAAATAATAACCTGGGTCCTATAAGCGAATTCAACAACAAAATGTATGATCCAACTACTAATAATGGTGAATGGACAGACAATCCCGTCCTGAAGGAGCATACATACTATGCAGGCAAACTCATCAAGTTCGAAAACCGCAGTACAGCTGATTTAACGAACGTAAAGGCAAATTTCTATATCCCTGATGAAAATGGAAACTTAAAACCGGTTGATGATGGCTCAGAAGCTAAACCTGTTCCTAAGGGAAAATTCGTTACTTTTACCATCCCAAACGTGGCATGCTCTTATGTTCAGTTTACATGGAATGAGGGCGGCAAAAGCAAATACTATAACTTCTATAACGAATCTGTTAGTGGTAATGATAAAGAATCCTTTATATACAGTGAAACAAGTAACTGCTTTATCTATACTGACGCAGACAACGTAAGATGGGGTATAGAAAACTCTTTCCGTATCTATTACGATGCTACTTTCTCAAAGATGGCATTGACGGGAGATACCGGCGACTATTCAATCCCCAAAGCCAATCAAAGTATGGTTTACTACGGCTTAAAAGGAGATGGCCAAGAAAGCAAATACGGCACAATGAGCCGGATTGAGGGCACAGATTACTATGTAGCAGATGTGCCGGATGGCTATACCCAAATCGTATTCGCTTCGTATCCGTTGAGTGACAATAGTAGCCTTGCAACCTGCGGCAACAGTACAGGTTGGGAAACCATCCCTTCAGACTATCAGAAAACGGAACAGTGCTTCTATGCGGATACGAATGACGATGCAGTATATAGCAATGGCCAGCGTGGCGGCTACTGGGCTCCAAAAGATACCTCGCGTGCCGAAACGTGGAAAAATACTGGCACTAAAGTAGTAGATATTGCATCCGATAATTTTACGGAAGAAGCAAAGACAAAATATGTTACCAGTACGCTGTATGACTATTATACAGACTATGAACTAAATGGGAATAATAGAGATAAGTATAATAGTACATATTATACACCGGGAGAAAAAGGCGGCTTTGCAAGTCAAAGAAGCTGGGTCGTGTTCCGCCAATTTGACAGCGCATTAAGTGATTATTACAGGAACTGCAATGCGCAATATCCGATTTATACCGGTCATTTCCAACCTACTTATTCAAACTGGGGAATTAAGTTTGAGGAGATTAGTGCTGCATTGAATCTTTGGGGGTTTAATAGCGACTTCGATAAAAAAAATCGCTTCATGGCAATCAATAACTCCACAATCAATGAAGATAGAAATGGTACACGTTATGACTATGCCTACCAAGGCCTGGTCGAAGATCATACCTCCACAAGTGATGCAACAGGTGAGCCGCTGCTGAAGGATACACTGAAGGATACAAAAGTAGTAGAACCGCACTTCAACAAAGAGTTCCTGAGCGGCACCAACAGCAAAAATGCAAAGCTTGGCGATGTGTACAATAATGTTGCGTTCCCCTTTACCAAGAAACAGATTTTTGATGACGATACGGGCGTTGATTACTGGTACTTTGACAGCCAGGATACGACCCTGTACCTGAAACAGGATGCCAACACAGAGCAATATTTCCTGAAATCAAGCACAGACGAGCGGGAAAAGTCACGCAATCTTGATTCTACCTCCGCACAAAAAACGATAACCAAAGAAGGCAAGACCGAGCCTGTAAGTTCCTATGGCTACTTCCCGTTCAACGAAACCGCAACTGCGGGCCGGGCTTCTACCTACAATTACGGCTTTGGCACCAAGCTGCAGATGGATTTTACCCTGACGGATGACGGTATGGTAGAAACCAATAAGACGGGTGAAGATGGAAAAAAGGAAAAAACCAACATCAAGTTCTTCTTCTCCGGTGACGATGACGTTTGGGTATTCATTGATGGCAAGCTGGCGCTTGACGTTGGCGGCGCCCATGGTAAGGTTTCCGGCCTGCTGGAATTTGGCGAGAGCAAGAAAGATAAAAACAAAAATAGTGTAACAGCCTATGTCAGTAAGGTCAAAACAGGCGGAACGTCAGGTAGTGATCAAGATGGAAAAATTGTCAAGACCGTAAAATATAATGGCGAGGACATCAATTTCTGCGCGCAAGACACTACTCTTGATGACCTCGACAAAGGCAAAAAGCACACCCTTACCATGTACTATATGGAACGCGGTATGTGGGAGTCCAACATGGCGGTGGCGTTCAACTTCCCGGATAATAACGAGCTGCAGGTTCAAAAAGAGGTCGATCTGAAAAACGTTACTGATGAGGACTTCAAAAACTGCTTTAAAAACCAGAAAATCTTCAACTTCACCATCCAGAACCAGGCAACCCATTATGGAACAACACCGGCCGCTATACCGAATCCAAGCGATACCCAAAAGGTGAATTTGACTGCGGAAGGTAACAAGATTGAACCCGCAACCCCAGAAAAGAAAGATGACTACATTTTCGAGTTGGTTAAAAACCCCTGGCCAGATTCCGGGAATGAAAACGAAAAGGTCCTTCACTGGTACGCACGCTATATGGATACGCAAAGTGCAGCGCGTGAGAAACGTCGTGGCATCCTGAAGCTGGAAAACCCCATCAATATCAAAGACATGCGCTTCCTTACGTTCCAGGTTTACGTTGATACAACGGATGGTAGTGAAGGTGACCTTTCCCTCAACAACCTGTATGTGGAACTGCTGGATTATAAAGACGTCCAAAAAGGCAGCCTTGACACATCAGGCATTAACGGCGCAACGTATGGCTCGGTCGAAGTGACGACAGACCAATGGGTCACCGTAAAGCTGGACCTGCACAAGATGAAAGAGCGGGACGGTTTTAGCGACAACGTCAAAACCATCCGCGTGGGCGATAACTATAGCCGCAACATCTATTTCAGGAACTTTACCTTCATTCCCAAAGCGGTGCCAAGTAAGGTGACCGGCTTTACAACCGATCAGGAGAAAATCCCGGATTACGGCTCCGCCGAAAGCGGTCAGTTGAAAAACGCCGAAAACGCACAGTACACCTCCAACATGGACACAGACACCCAGTTGGTGGACGAGGACGGACGCTTTGTTCTGGAAGCTGGAGAAACCGTTACCTTCAGCGACCAGTTCCGCCGCGGCAGCTACATTTCGCTCAAAGAGGAACTGAACGAAAACCTGTACGACACCACATGGACGGTGTACGAGAACGGGCGGGAGGTTACTTCGATGGAACAAGGTAAGAGCGTAATTCTTCCTAGTCCAACACCTTCGTTAATCGGGCGAGTGGGAAGCGGCCCCGATGATGGCCGAACGGAAAAGATTACGCCTGAGACGGAACAAGAAAGCGGCGGTGTTATAAACAAATATAACGAAAAGAAGCCCACTACCGCCAACACCATCGTCTTCCGCTCCTATAAGGACCCGGACGAAACAAAATCCACGCTGACAAAGCTAAAGGTAAAATACGTCAACACCGTCAAAACCGGCGGGCTGAAAATCCAAAAGGAGGCCGCAGCTGGTGAGGAAGAGAAGATTAAAGGCATCTACACCTTCAAAGTTACCTTTAGTAATGTTGGCGGTGAGGGTCTGGAAGAAAAGTCCATCGAAAAACCCGTTACGATTGATATGAGTGACCCCAACAACCGCGACCACACCGCGACCATCACCGGCATCCCCGTTGGTACCCGCTATACCATCGAGGAAGTCGGAAGCAACGATGGTGCCAAACTGCAAAGCGTAACTGTTCCGGAAGGTCAATACGCCCAGGTGATCGGCAAAACCATGGTGGAAGGCGAGATTGTGGCGAGCGAAAATCCGGACAATCCGGAAATTACCGCAATCTTTACCAACACCAAGCGCACACTGATCAACATTGAGTTCGATAAGCTCTGGAAAGATGCAAATGGTACGGACGATCTTAGCACTGCGCAGCAGCCGAAAGAGATCTACATCCAGCTCCAGCGCCGCCTGGCAACCAGCACAAACGATGATGACTGGACACCGGTAAACTACGGCACGAAAGCCTATGTTACCATTGCCCCCGATGATAATAATGGCTGGAAGCGTACCTTTAGCGGTTTGGATCAGCGCCCGGTTGACAATCCCAACACGAATTACCAATACCGCATTGTGGAAGGTACGGTAGATAAGAATGACAACTTTACCCGGGCAGACGGAACCATTACGATTGACGGCAATACGTATGGTGTAACGGTAACGGCTAAAGCAACACCAAAAAGCGAAGCGGACAGCACGGGCAGCTCAACAGGCAATACAGCCACAGCAAACAGCGAAACGAACAGCGAAAACGGCGCAACTACAACGCCAGCCACAGCCCCCGATGGAACCATCACCGGCGGCAGCGGCAAGATTGTGCTGACCAACAAGCTGCAGAACCCGAAGTTTGCACTGGATATCATCAAGAAGGACGCGGAAAAAGGCGAAAATAACAAAGAAGTATTCTTGAAAGATGTTGAGTTCAAGCTGGAAAAGCTGAAAGCCGAAACAACCGAAGGAGAACCGCAGGTAGATACTACCTATACATTTACATTCGGTAACACCACAAGCACAGGTTCCATTACCGCCAAAACGAACGATAAAGGCGAAATCACCAAGGTGTTCACAAATCTGGAACCCGGTACATACCGCCTGACGGAAACCAAGGCACATCCGGGGTACAACCTGTTGGCACAGCCAATTGTGATCGAATTTACCCAAGGCGGCAAGTGTTCTATTGATGGGCAGGTAATTACGGACAAAGACAAGTTTACGCAGTCCGGCAACACCTACACCATGACCCTTACCGTTCTGAACCGTAAAACGCCTGAGCTGCCCCACACGGGTGCAGACGCGCCAAGCCTGTGGCTGCTGATCGGCATGCCGCTGGCGGTGGCAGGGCTGTTGATATTCACATTCCGCTACAACAGGAAAGGGGGCCGGCGACATTAACCATCCCCCGGAAACCCAGCAACCCCCAGGGTACAGCCCGCCAGTGCGCGTCCGTTTACGGCAGGGCGCAGCCTTAAGCCAAGTGGGCAAGCGGCCCAGTTTTTCCTCCTTTTTTCTTCACGGCACAGTGCGGGCGGCGCGGCAGCGTTTCCCCGCTGCAGCGCCCCGCACTGCACGCCGTGCTGATGCAGAACCCTTAAGCCGGGCGGCCCCGCCGCCCATCCGATGATGATTTTTCTAAGAGAAGAGGTACTGAAATGAAAAAAGCAAAACGTTTTCTCACAGGCCTGTTGAGCGCCGCCCTGGCCCTCAGTCTGTGCGCCATGCCAGCAATGGCAGCCGAGGGCGAAGGCAATGCCCAAACACCTGAAATCAAAACCAGCGTAAGTACGATTGATAAAACAAAAAAAGGCTCTATTACCATTTATAAGTATCTCCATAGCACAGAATTGACAGGTTCTGTAGCTGGAACTGGTGAGCAGCAGGCTGTGCCGAATGAGGCTACGCCGCTTAAAGATGCAGGTTTTACTATTTATCAGGTTAAAACGGCAGATGAGCTGGTAGCATATTATGAAGCTGCTAGTGATGATAATGCTGTTACAGCGGATAGCTTTTTTAAGACTCCTGGCGATAAAACCGCAGCAAATCTGAAAGAAGGTATCGCTGACAAAGCTGTTAAAGGTAAAGACGGCAAAACGGAAAGAAAAACGGATGCTAATGGTTTTGTTAAGTTTGAAGACCTGAACGTTGGCATGTACCTGGTTATCGAAACAACGACGCCGGATTCCGTTGTAAAGCCCGTGGATCCGTTCCTTGTTTCTATTCCTATGACGAGAGTTCAGGTTGGTGAGCAAGCAACGGGAGACCAGCTTAAGGAATGGCTCTATGATGTTGTTGTTTACCCGAAGAACAGCTCCGCGAAAGGTGACATTACGCTGGTAAAGAAAGGTAAGACAGACGGTAAAGAAAATGAAATCGAAAATTTGCCGAATGTTATCTTTAAGTTGCAGCGCTACAACGAAAATTCAACGAGCAAGGATAAATACGATGATTATACTGTAAATGGCAAATGCGAGTTTACAACAAATGGCAGTGGCGAAATCACCGTTCAGAATTTGCTCAAGGGTAAATACCGTTTTGTGGAAATTGGCTATGCAGAAAACAAGGAAAGCGGCTATATTATCAACAACAATGTGGCATATGAGTTTGAAATTAATGATCAAGGTAAGCTTGTAACGCCGGATGGAGCTACCCCGAACAGCGATTTTGTAATTAACAATGACAATACCATGACGGTTTATAACCATAAGCCGGATTTGGAGAAAGACGTAACTAAGCGTAATGATGGCAAAGGCACTGACGAAGGCAACGATACCGACTATGCTGTTGATGATACCGTTGAATATACTCTGACCATCTATGTTCCTGAAAATGTAGCAAAGCTGAAAACCTTTAAAGTTGTTGATACAATGAACAAGAATCAGCTTAAGCATAACATTAACAGTGTTACCATTAGCGGTAAAAATGCAGACGGTCAAGATGTAACCTTTGCTGCGAATACTGATTACACGTTGACAGATACCTCTGATAGCAATAATTCTGAAATTACGATTGATTTTAAAGCAGAAACGAGCCAGGATAACCTGAATGCAGCTGCCGGTAAGACCATCACGATTACTTACACTGCAACTTTACAGCCGGGCGCAGACACTACCACTGATGGCAATGTGAACGAAGCTCACCTTGATTACTCCCGTAAGACGGATATTAAGCATGGCGAGGATGATACTCCCTACGAAATCCATGATAAGGCTGTTGTTTATACCTTCAAAACTGGTATCCTGAAAAAGGGTCAGGATGGAAATACTGAAAAACTGCTGAATGGTGTAACGTTTGACCTTTATAAGAAGTACGATGCAAAGACTGACAAACTGAAAGAGGGTACGACCGATACTGTTATCTTTGGTATAAAGGAATGCAAGTTCCTGACTGCGACAGAGGCCAAGGCACTGGGGTTGAATGCAACAGAAGCTGAGAATGAGCCGAAGTGGTTTAAGGTAACCACACTTACGACCGCGGGTGAGGGTGTAAATGCTGGTTGCGCAACTGTCAATGGTTTGCCCGATGGCGAGTACAAATTGGTAGAAACCATGACAAATAAGGGCTATAACTTGCTTTCCGGCCCTGTTGATGCCAATTTGACTGTGGATTATGCTACTAGTTGGACAGTTAACGATAAATTTTCTAGCGATGGCAAATTGATTAAGCGTGACGTAAAGACCACTACTTTCAAGAATGGCCAGGACGATTATACGTATGCACCAATTACCATCATCAACCGCAAGGGCTTCGACCTGCCCACCACCGGTGGTTTCGGCACCCTGCTGTTCAGCGGCATTGGTGTGCTGCTGGTTGTGGCCGGTGTTGGCGTGCTGCTGAGCCTGAAAAAGAAGAACCGCGCCTGATGCGCCCGCCGCAAGGCAAAACAATGTTACAATTCACCAATAGGGTATAGAGGGATAATCCATCATACACAGGGGGAGGGCCGGATTTGGCCCTCCCCCTATGGTGGGTTATTGGGGAATAAATTTTTTTGGGTGTACATGGCCGTTGTTCGGTTGATTTTTAGGTTCTGCGTGGGGAACCACCCCATGGGCGTCAGGTTTGCGGCGAGGAACCACCCCATGGGCGTTAGGCTTGTGGCTAGGAACCACCCCTCAGTCTGCGTTGCAGACAGCTCCCCTCAAAGGGGAGCCACCGCAAACATAAGGTTAGATATTGGCGCCCCTTGAGGGGTGACTCCCCGCGGGGCGGGGAGATGTCGCGAAGCGACAGAGGGAACGGGGCGCTGTTTGCGCTGTCACCGAAGGTGACTGAGGGGTGGTTCCCCGTGCAGAGCCTAAAAATAAATAGGGCAAGGCCCGTTAAACGGGCCGATGGCGAGCATCGGCCCCTACAAATGATTTGCAACGTTTGCGGCGCGGGGTGGATGGGCGGCAATTATTAGGCCCGTCAAACGGGGCGTCGGGGACACCGCCCCCTACATGCAGGGCGAGGTTTATTACAATTTTGTGGTGTGCAACGCCGTAAGGCCCTACAGATTATTTTATTGTTATTCACTACCCTAAAAACCACCCCCAACCCAATATCTCCTGAGCGGCGCAATGCGGCGCGGTCCACCACAATTATTCATTATTCTTTATTATTTATTCTTTTGCCTACTTCTAATTCCTAATTTCTAATTTCTAATTGCATCAGTTCCCAACTTCAACCCTCTCACGGAAAGGTTCGCGGTGACGCTATGGATACCACAACAAAACTAAAAGTCGGCTTTGCGGCCTTGATGATCCTGTCCGGCATTGGGGTAGCATCGTACCCGGTTATCAGCAACGCGGTGGCGCAGCGCCACGCCAGCGAAGCGATCCAAAATTACGATGATACCGTAAAAAGCATGGATACCGAAAAACTGGACGCCGCCAAGGAGGCCGCCCGCCGCTATAACCAGCAGCTGGACAGCGCCGTGGAGCGCGATGCCGCAGGCGAAGCGGAGGATACCGGCACCAGCTATGTGGACCTTGTGGATGTGGGCGAAAGCCTGGGGTATATCACCATCCCGAAAATTGACGTCAACCTGCCCATTTACGAAGGCACCAGCGATGATGTGCTGCAAAAGGGCGTTGGCCATCTGGAAGGCTCCAGCTACCCCCTTGGCGGCGAAAGCACCCACAGCGTGCTGACCGGCCACCGCGGCCTGCCCGAAGCCGTGCTGTTCACCGACCTGGACAAGCTGGAAGAGGGCGACTGTTTCTACCTGCATATTCTGGATGAAACGCTGGCGTACCAGGTGGATCAAATCAAAGTGGTGGAACCGGAGCACACCGAGGATCTGGAAATCACCGCGGGGCAGGATTACTGCACCCTTGTTACCTGCACGCCGTATGCCATCAACACCCACCGCATGCTTGTGCGCGGCACCCGCATCCCTTATAATGGAGAGGAAGAAGCCAACACCCCGCAGGCCGTGCAGTATCAGGCGCTGCGCACCGGAACGGTGGTCAAGCGCGTGGTGGATGCCTGGCCGTGGATCGCGGTAACGGGCAGCATTGTGATCGGCGGCGAAGCGCTGCTGCTGCTTTTGCTGCTGCACCGCTGCAAAAAGCGCGAGGAGGATGACTAAATGGGACGGCTGATTGCTAAAATTCTGGCCTGGCTGGCCATTTTGCTGGGGCTGGCGCTGTTGATACAGCCCACCGCTGCCCAGTGGTGGACCAGCACCCGCAACGCCAAAACCGCTGCGCAGTTTGCGGCCCGCGCCGAAGCCCAGCCCACCGCCCCCGCGGCGGAGGAAAGCACAGCCGAACCCCCGGAGCCGGAACGCGCCTACCCTGAACTGTACGCCGCGATGCAGGACTACAACGCGGAAATTTACGCCGGGGGCCAAAGTGGCCTGACCGACCCGTTCGCCTACGAGGAAGCCCCGCTGGACCTTGCTGCCTATGGCTATGACGATGATGTGCTGGCTGTGCTGTGGATCCCGCGCCTGAACCTGGAGCTGCCCGTTTACCTGGGCGCCAGCCGCGAAAACCTGGCCAAAGGCGCGGCGCTGCTGGGCCAGACCTCGATGCCGCTGGGCGGCGAAAACACCAACACCGTGATTGCCGCCCACCGCGGCTATTATGGCGCGGAAATGCTGCGCAACGTGCAGCAGATCCAGGTGGGGGACAAGATCCAGCTGACCACCCCGTGGGAAACGCTGATTTACCGCGTGAGCGAGCTGAAAATTATTGACCCCAGCGATATCAACGCCGTGCTGATCCAGCCGGGGCGGGACCTGCTGACCCTTTCCACCTGCCACCCCTACACCCGCAACAGCCAGCGCTACCTGGTAATTGCGGAGCACGACACCGCCGCTGCGGACACCACCAAAGAGGAGGATTTGCAGGAAAGCGCCGCTACCTGGGACGAAACGCCGCGCCAGGTGACCGTGGAGGATGCCGGCGGCAGCTCCATTGCCGAAGTGGCCCCCCAGGCCCTGACCCCATTGCCGGGGGAGGGCAGCGCGGAATCCGAGGGGAGCGCGATCTCCAATACCATGATCTGGCTGGAAAACAACGCACTGTGGGCCGGGCTGGTGGTTATTGCCGCCGCCGTTGGCATTATGGTGATATGGAAAAAACACCGGGAGGATTAACCATGCAGTACACACAGCAGGCCGCCGCCGTTACGGCCGAAGTAAACAAGGCCGTGCAGGGCAAACAGCAAACGGTAAACACCATCTGGATGGCCATGCTGGCGGGCGGCCATGTGCTGATTGAGGATATTCCCGGCGTGGGCAAAACCACGCTGGCGCTGGCCTTTGCCCGCGCGCTGGACCTGAAAGAAAGCCGCGTGCAGTTTACGCCGGATGTTCTGCCGTCCGATTTGGTGGGATTTTCCGTTTACCAGAAAGAGACCGGCAAGTTTGTGTACCACGCCGGTGCGGTGATGTGCAACCTGTTTTTGGGCGATGAAATCAACCGTACCTCCTCCCGCACGCAGTCGGCTTTGTTGGAAGTGATGGAAGAAGGCACGGTGACGGTGGACGGCGTTACCCGCCCGGTGCCCGCACCCTTTACCGTAATTGCAACCCAGAACCCCATCGGCGCCGCCGGCACGCAGATGCTGCCGCAGTCTCAGCTGGACCGTTTCATGGTCTGCGCCGTAATGGGCTACCCCGATGAGGAAGCGGAGCTGGCAATTTTGGCCGGGCAAAGCAAAGGCCGCCTGCTGGACCGTGTGCGCCCCGTTGCCGGTCAGGCGGATCTGCTTGCCATGCAGCAGGAGGTCAGCACGGTATTTGTGCATGAGCTGATGTACCGCTACATTGTGGCGCTGGCCCAGGCCAGCCGCAAGGACCCGCGCCTGGCCGTGGGGTTAAGCCCCCGTGCCACCCTGGCGCTGACCAGCATGACGCGCGCGGCGGCGTACCTGGCGGGGCGGGATTTTGTTGCCCCGCAGGATGTGACCGCCGTGTTTGATGCGGTTGCCCGCCACCGCCTGGTGCTGAACGACCAGGCCCGTGCAGGCGGCGAAACGGTGGACAGCGTAATGCAGGACCTGCTGCGCACCGTGCCGCGCCCCCGCCCCGAAAAGGCTGACCGCCATGGCAGGTAAGCTGGGCCGGGCGCTGGTGCTTTTGGTGCTGCTGGCTGCGGCGCTCATCACCCAGACACCGCTGGCGGTGTTCCTGTTAGCGTTTGCGCTGGTGCTTCTGGTGCTGCTGCGGCTGGATGCCGCCTATCTGCGCAGGCAGGTAACGGCAGAGTTGCTGGTGCCGGACAAACCCGTGATACAGGGCGAAGATTTTACCCTGACGGTTCGGCTGCGCAACCGCAGCCGGTTGCCCATCCCTGCGCTTGTGGTGCTGCTGAACGCCGCCGATGAATGGGGCGGGGGGCAGATCACCCTGCGCTGCGCCGCCATGCTGGGCGGCAAGGAGAGCGCCGAACAGCGCATTACCCTAAACGCAGGCAAAAGCGGCGTGTGGAGCATTGCGGTGCGGGGCATCACTCTGCGGGATCACCTGGGGGTGTTCACCGCGGCATGCCCGGCTGCCGTGCAAAGCCAGAGCATCTGTGTGCTGCCCGCTGCCGCGGCTGGCAAAGCCAAAGCGGAAACCGCCCCCGATGAGGACGGCGACGAAGCCGACACCCGCGCCGCCCTGGGCGGCAGCTATGAGCTGCGGGAGTACCGGGACGGGGATACCCTCAAGCAGGTACACTGGAAGCTGAGCGCCAAGCTGGACCGCCTGATGGTGCGCGAACCGCTGACCGCCCTGCGCGCTGCCCTGACCCCCGGTGGGGATCTGGACGGAGCGGAGGAATGGGGGGATTTTCCCCAACAGGCGGCGAAGCACCGCAAAAACCCGCCCAAGCGCAAAAAAGAACGTACTGCCCTGAGCCGGCGCGGCGCTGCCGACCCCGGCAGTGGGCTGAAGTTTGTGGACCGTGTGCTGGTGAGCACCCAGCGCCCCGCAGCGCACCCCGCGTTGTGGCTGGCGGCAGATGCCGCGCTGCTGCTGGCGCTCACCTTTGGTTTGCTGCTGGTGCTTTCCACCGGGTTCGGCATTGCGGTGCCGTTGTGGGTGTGGCCCGCGGCAGCCGCTTTCTGCGCCGGGTGGGCGCTGTTCCTGCGTGCGCCGCAAGCCCTGCGCCGCTGGGGGCTGCTGGCGGGGGTGATTGTGTATCTTGTGGTGTTGTTCATCTGCCAGCGGAACTTTTTGGCCGGGGCGCAGCAGTGCGCCGGGAACATTGCCCAAAGCCTGAACGCCCGCCTTGGCAGCGCGCTGCCGGTGGCCCAGGGCGGCAGTGCGGCGCAGCTGGGGCTGTTTTTGCTGCTGGCCGCCCTGCCCGTTACCGGGGCGCTGGCCGCTGCGGCCCTGCGCCGTGCGGATGCCCTGCTGCTGGATCTAATGCTGCTGCCCGTTGTTGTGCTGCTGGCGCTGGCCGGGGCCGCGCCGGCTGTGCCCGCCTGCCTGCTGCTGTTGGCCGGTTGGATGGGGGCGTGGGCGGCTTCCTGCTCGGTGCAGCGGCGGGCCTTGTGGGGCAGGCGCGATACCGAAAACTACCGCCAGAACCTTTGCCGCCATTATAACATCCAAAAGTCTGCCGCGCTGGCGGCGGGCGGGCTTTGCCTTGCGCTGGCGCTGCCCTGTTGGTGGCTGCTGCGCCCGGCGCTGGGGGTTCCCCTTGGCTGGCTGCAGCCCGCGGCCCAGCGGGGGGAATCCGCCGCGCTGAGCACCGCCATTACCTGGCTGCCGCGGGTCAGCGGCGGCAGGCTGAACATTCAGGTAGAAGCCGCTGCCGGTGGCGTGGCGGATGGCGCCTTGAGCCAGGGCGGGGGTATTCAGGTCAGCGGAGTGACGGATCTGGCCCTGACCGCCAGCGACAAACCCGAAGAAACCGTATACCTGCGAGGATTTATCGGCGGCAGTTATGACGGCACCACCTGGCAGGCCCCTGATGCCGATGCCTTTGACAGCGCCGCTATGAACTGGAAAACCGAGGATAATGCCCGGCTGACCATTGCCAGCCTGCCGTTTTTGCGCACCGCCTATGACGGCACCGCCCAGCCCCAGACGCTGACGGTGGAGCGCATCCACGCCGATACCCAGTACACCTATGCACCGTACAACGCCTACTGGGGTGATTATTACACCATCCAGGGCGATGGCGCCGCCGCGGGCCAGACCGCACAGGACGATGTGTTCCTGTATTACCCGCGGGATACCGCCCAAACCCAGCTGGAAGCCCGCACCGATGCCGACCCCAGCGTGCTGGACCGGATGGAAGCATCCTATGCCGCTTACGCCGCCAGCCGCTACACCGCCGTGCCGGACGGCTATGACGAGCTGCAAGCCCTGTGCGATGAAGCCAAAAAGGACCAGAAGCTGACCGAAGCTGCGGACATTGGCGATTACATCCGCGCCTATCTAAACACCAACTACCAGTATAACGCCAGCGCTCCCCAGCCGCCGGAGGGGGCCGACCCCATCCGTTACTTTTTAACGGAATCCAAACAGGGGTACAGTGTGCAGTTTGCTTCGGCGGCGGTGGTTATGTTCCGCATGTTCGGGCTGCCTGCGCGCTATGTGGTGGGCTATGCCGCGCCGCAAAGCCTGTTTACCCAACAGGAGGACGGCAGCTGGCACGCCATTTTGCAGGACGATAACGCCCACGCCTGGGCGGAGGTGTACATTTCCGGCCAGGGCTGGACCCCCATGGAGATGACCCCCGGCGTGCTGGTCAGTGCCCAACAGGCCGACCTGCGCACCGACCCGCTGCCCGAAACTCAAGATCAAGACACCGCCCCCGCAGCAGGGGAGAGCAGCGCAAACGAACCCGCAGCCACCATCGTGCCCCGCAGCAGGCTGGTTTTGGCGGCGTTGCTGGGGGGGTGCCTGTTGGCTGCTGCGGGGCTGCTGGTGCTGGCCCGCCGCCATGCCATGGGGTATGGCCGGGGCAGCTGCAACGCGCGGGTGCTGGCCGTGTTTGGCAGCATCTACCGCCTTTTGGTGCGTCGCGGCCTGCCGCCGGATATACCATCCGATGCGCCGGAGTTTGCCGCATTTTTGCAAAGTTGTGTCCCCGCCCTTGAACCCCAGGATGCCGAAGCTCTGCTGGCATTGGCCCAAGCCGCCCAATTTGGCGCAGGTACGATGACTGAGCAGGATACGGACAAAATGAGAAAACTTTACCAGGTTATAAAACACACTGGAAAACGGAAACAGAGCCAGGAATCGGTTGAAAAACAGAGCCAGGAATGATATAATGACCCCGTATGGGGGTAGCGTGTTCTTTGCTTTCTTTGCACAGAGGGCTACCATGATCCAGAAAAATGTGGTATAATATGTTAAGTCCATTAACCAAGTAGGGAATGGCCGGGGTGGGGGGACTGGTTTCTGGAACGGTACCCTGGGAACTGCCCGTGGGGCGGAAAACCGGCAAGGACAGAAAGAAGATCTTATAGAAGCAAACGTTAACAGGAGTAAACCCATGCCGCGTCGTAAACAGACAGAAGGAGAAAAAAAAATTGACATCAGCCAGATGGCTGAAGACCTTGGCGTGTCCAAGACCACGGTATCCCGTGCCCTTTCGGGCAATGGCCGTGTCAGCGAAGCGACCCGCGCCCGCGTGGTCCAGTACGCCAAAGAGAAAAACTATGTGCCCAATATGCTGGCACGCGGGTTGGTAACCCAGCAGTCTTATAATATCTCACTGGTGTTCTCGCGCCAGTTCGGCAACCTTGCCGCACCATTTTTGCGCAAAACCGTCAGCGCCGTGTACGATATTGCCACCCGCAATGATTATGATGTGCTGATGACGATGGTGGGCGAGCAGGAAACAAGCCCGATGCAGCGTCTGCTGGTCAACCGCAAGATTGATGGCGTGATTCTGGCCCGCACGCTGGAGCGTGATCCCCTGATCCCCATGCTGCAAAAAAGCGGCATCCCCTTTGTTGCCATTGGCCGCCCGGCTGACCAGGATGTCATCTCGGTGGACCATGATCAGGTGGGCGGCTGCCGCGAGCTGGTCAGCCTGCTGCTGATGAAGGGCCTGCACCGCATTGCTTTGCTGGGCGGATCCATGCTGTACACCGTCAACCAGTCCCGCCTGGAAGGCTATAAGCAGGCGCATGACCGCGCCTGCTGCAAGATTGATGAGAGCCTGCTGTTTTTGGAGCTGGAAAGCGACGATCTACGCACCAGCGCTGTGGAGCTCGCGGTACAGCGTGGGGCGGACTGCATCCTGTGCATGGATGACCAGGTTGCCCAGCTGGCTTTGAACACCCTGAGACAGCTGAACCTGCGCGTGCCGCAGGATATCCGTCTTGCCTCCCTGTATGACGACGAAGCGCTGCAGGGGTGTACGCCACAGATCACGGCGGTCTCTTTTGATGCCGAACAGCTGGGCCGCCGTACCGCACAGCAGCTGCTTTCCCTCATCCGCCATCAGCCGGTGGAAACCCGCACCCTGCTGGGGTACCAGGTGGGGTTGCGTTTATCGACCCAGACCTGAGAGAAAAGTAGATAATGATAAATCAACTGCCCGTACACGGTATGATAAGCCGTTGTGCGGGCAGTTTTTTCGATAAGGGGTTTTGAAAAAATATAGCGGTCACATAGTATCCCAGCGCCGCAGCGTCAAGCACAACAGGGCAGGGACACAGAAAAACAGGAGGCAACAAGTATGAAGTGCATGGATAAACATGAATTTGAGCAGCAGAATGTTTTTGGCACCGGTGCCGCAAACACCGCTTATGCCAAGTTTTTCATTGGCCAGTCGTTCCTGAACCCGCTGACCGACCCTAAAACCGGCCTGTTTTTGGCCAACGTTACCTTTGAGCCCGGCTGCCGCAACAACTGGCATATCCACCACGCGGCCAAGGGCGGCGGCCAGCTGCTGGTTTGCACCGCAGGCGAAGGCTGGTACCAGGAAGAAGGCAAACCCGCTGTCAGCCTGACCCCCGGCACCGTGATCACCATCCCGGCCAACGTCAAGCACTGGCACGGTGCCAAGGCCGACAGCTGGTTCAGCCACATTGCTGTGGAAGTTCCCGGCAAAGATTGCAGCAACGAATGGTGTGAGCCCGTTACCGACGAAGAGTACGCCAAACTGAACGGATGAGCAGCCGCTAATAAAGGCAACACCGCACAATTCCCGCCTTACGGCTTAAGCACCGCTCCGGCGGCTGCGGCACGGCATCTGCGTTGCCAAAATGCTCGATAATACACAAAGTATTATCTGCGCTTTTGGCTTGGCATCTGCCGCACCTCGCTCGCCGTATCGGCACTTAGAATTATGCGGTATTGCTTAAAAAATAAAATCCAACCGGCACGACCCGACAAAGAGCAGTGGATAGTGTCGGGTTTACTTTTGGATGCTTTTTTGTCTACAGGTTCTTGCGCCGGGGCGGGCAATCTGCTACACTGAAAAAAATGTTATGTACAGGAGGCTGCAATCATGTATTATCTGGGTGTGGACCTTGGGGGAACCAATATCAAAGCTGCGCTTGTGGATGCAGACGGTGCTACTATAAAGGAAGCGAGCACCCCCACCAAACTGCCGCGCCCGGCCGAGGCCGTGTGCGATGATATTGCAGCCCTCTGCAATCAGCTGGCACAGGGCCAGCTGGTAGCGGGCATTGGCGTTGGCTGCCCCGGCACGGTGGATGGCGGCCTCGTGCGCTACTCCAACAATCTGGGCTGGCATGATTTTGCCATGGGGGATTATCTGCGCGCCAAAACCGGCCTGCCGGTTGCTCTTGCCAATGATGCCAACGCCGCCGCTCTGGGCGAAGCACTGGCGGGCTGCGCCAAAGGAGCCGAAAGCGCGGTGATCATCACGCTGGGTACCGGCGTGGGCGGCGGTGTGGTACTGGGCGGCAAACTGCTGACCGGTTACACCGGCGCAGCGGCGGAGCCGGGGCACATGGTGATTCTGGACACCCCGGATGCCCCGCGCTGCACCTGTGGCCGCCCCGGCTGCCTGGAAAGCCTGGCCAGTGCCACCGCCCTGATCCGCATGACCAAAGAAGCCATGGCAGCCCACCCCGAAAGCGCCCTGCATGGCATAGCCGCCCAAAGCGGCGGGGTAAATGGCCGCACCGCCTTTGATGCCGCCGCCCAGGGCGATGCCGCAGGCAAAGCCGTGGTGGAACAGTACATTCATTACCTTGCGGTGGGTGTTGCCAACATGATCAACATCTTCTTCCCGGAAGTGATCGGTCTGTCCGGCGGGGTGGCCAACCAGGGGGAGAACCTGCTGGCTCCCCTGCGCGCCGCGGTGGAACCAATGGTTTTTGGCAATGCTTACGCCCAAAAGCATACCCGCATTACCACCTGCACCCTCGGCTACCGCGCCGGGGTGATTGGAGCAGCGCTGCTGGCCAAAAACCAGGGATGATGCCTTTAGCGGGATAAAAAAGAGAAGATAAAACAAAAAACAGGAAGGAAACACCTTGAGTTTGAACCATACAAAACAAAAAAGCTGGCTCCAGCGCCTGCTGGCTTTGCTGGCGGCGGTGGTGCTGTGTGCCGCGCTGCCTGCCGCCGCGCTGGCAGAGGAAAATACGGCCAGCATCCAGACACAGGTGAGCGAAACGGATGAGGATATCCCCTGGGCGGATCCGCCGCAGAGCACCCCCGAAACCGGCCGGCCTGACCCTGCCGTGCCAACTCCGCCGCCGCAGGATCCCGCCACCCCGGAAACCGCCCAGACCGGCGAGCATCTGGAAGGCTACAGCCTGAGCCTGGGGGAGAAAGTCACAATTTATTTTTACGTTACCCTGCCGGAAGATACCCCGCAGGATGCCGCCATGCAGTTTACCCTGCCGGATTCCACCGTAACACAGGTGGCAGTGGCAGATGCAAAGCAGGTGGAAGTAAACGGCAAAAGCTGCACCGCTTTCCCTTGCCAGGTGGCCGCCAAACAGCTGACGGATGATATTGAAGCCCGGATGGTGGTAAACGGTAAATATGGCCCGGTTTATACTTACACCGTAAAGGATTACCTGAACTACCTGCTGGAACACGATTATCCCCAACAGGCAAAGGAGCTGGCCGGCACCCTGCTGGTGTATGGCGGCAAAGCGCAGCTGTACTTTGGCTACCGGACCGATGCGTTAGCCGGCACCGCGGAGCCAAACTCCACGGCCAACTGGGGCAGCTACCAGTTTGAAAGCAGCGGCACCCAGACCGATGATTATTACGGCAGCAGCCTGCTGCTGGAGCCCGTTATCCAGATCCGTCACTATTTTATGGTGCCGGACGGCACGGAATGCACTTTTACTTTTGCCTGGAACGCGGGTGAGCCCGAAACCGAGTTGCAGCCCGTGGATACCAACACCCGCTTTGACGGCAAAAAGGTATATTATGTCGTTACACCGGCCATTGCGTTCCGCCGCGCGGATGCCATGCCGGTGGTTGCCATGCGGCAAAACGGGGCGGACCTGTGCATCCTGCGCTATGGGGTGTTCAGCTATGGCGATATGGTCCGCGCGCTGGCAGCGGTGGATGAAAGCCAGCTGTCGCTGCTGAACCTGCTCCGCGCGCTGGATGACCTGACCACCGCCGCACAGCGTTACAGCGTGGCAGGCTGATGCCGCAACGCCCCCAAATATAAAAAGGAAAACAGCAATGAAGAAAAAAATAGTCCTGGCCGTTGTGGTGGCTGCCGTGGTGCTTGCCGCTGCCTTTGCACTGCACCGGCCGCAGGCAGGTACCCAGCCAACCCCGGAGCCGACCCGGCAGGCGGAAACGAATGATGCCGTCCCGGCAGAGCCCACGCCGCAGCCCGCCGCGACGGCTGAACCGCAGCCCACGGCAACTACTGTCCCGCAGCAGACAACTGCCCCCAAGCCGACCCAGAAGCCCGCAACAAAAAAAACACCGGTGCTGAACGCCGCCGGTCAGCCCACCGCCAGTGCCGCGCCCGCAGAAAATGGTGACGGCGAACCGGCAGACAACACGAAGGAACCGACAGAAACCCCGCCCCCCAGCGCAACCCAAACCCCGCCTGTGGACGAGGAAAACATTGAATTGCCGTTTGTTCCGGCAGAATCATGAAGAGCGGCGGTAAGGACGATGCAAATGGAAACGTATATGCTGAATCTGTAAAACGGCGGAATGATTTTCCATGGTATAAAAACTCAGGCTGCCCCCCAACAGGGAACAGCCTGAGCTTTTTGATATAAGATTATAATTTTACAACACTTTTGCCCCGTTGGCCGTCAGCTTAAAGGTGGCGCCCAGCAGGTCAGCGGCGCCGCGGCACATCAGCATGCGGTTCAGGAAAATTTCGAAATATTCGTACATCGAGCAGATGTCCGTGTCGATCTGCAGATTCAGCGAGATGACCTTTTTATCGGTGTTGATCTTTAATGTCTGGTCCGTTACGGCATAGTTGACCCGGTCGTGGATGTCAAAGCTGGCTTTGGGCTTTTCCCGCACGCGGCTGCGGCGCACATCAGTTTTGTCGCCAATAATCAGCGCAGCCGAAATGGGGTCCACCGCGCCGCCGGTGGATTCGTCATGGTTGGAAATGGCCGAAACAATGGTAATGCGGTCCGCAACGCTCAAATCATACTGCTTCAAAATCTCGTTGGCCAGCAGGCCGCCGTATTCCGCGTGGTGGGTGCGGTTGATGGCGTTGCCGATATCGTGCATGTACCCGGCAATTTTAGCAAGCTCAATATCATGGGCGCTGTATTCAAACTTTTTCAGGATGTGCGCAGCGGTTTCCGCCACATGGATGCAGTGCGCCTGCGAATGGTCGGTAAAGCCCAAAAGTCCCAAATTCTGGTTGCCCTTTTTCAGCAGCTCGTTTACTTCGGCATTGTGTTTGATGTCATGGTAGGTCATCGTGATCCACACTTTCCTGTTGGTTCTTAAGGCAACACCGCACAATTCTAAGTGCCGCAGCCGCCGGAGCGGTGCTTAAGCCGTCAGGCGGGAATTGTGCGGTGTTGCCCTTAATTTCAGTATAGGCCATTTGGCTGCGGGCTGCAACCATACCGATGTAAAGTTACGGTGAATCTTTTGCAAAGTGCGGGCTTACCCTAGGGTGTCAGATACACCTTAGTTTTTTCAGCGTGCCGTCCGGCAGCAGGGCAACGGTATCGCCCTCCTGGATGTTCTGGGCAGTCAGGGCTTCATCGGGGTAGGGAAGCACCCGCTGGGTACCGGCGGCATCGGCCAGCAGAACATCACACAGCACCGGCTGCCCGGCAGGCAGCTCCTCACAGCCATACAGCTGTTCATCAATGCGCAGAACGCGGCAGGTCATAATACAATACACTCCTTTGCCTACAGGGGCGGTCATCCGTTACACTTTAAGGCAATACCGCATAATTCTAAGTGCCGATACGGC
>UMAL01079753.1_pt1 | contig 42114 bp, 39 predicted proteins | sample 1963691 | NCBI WGS metagenome assembly UMAL01 (sample SAMEA4835914, study PRJEB28245) | human gut metagenome | biome: gut microbiome; material: fecal sample | place: Denmark | collected 2008
CATCTTCTGATAATTTCTCGCTGATCTCATCAATGAATCCCATGCTAAGACATTCCTCCGGTGTAAGGATTCGTTCCTCTCCCATTAATGCGATCAATTCTTCCTCGCTCATTCCTGAACGTTCCATGTAGACTTTTCGGTTCGCTTTCATCCAATTATCAAGGTCGTCTGCTGCACTTCTAAGCATCCGTGCATTTCCTGCAACTTCAACCCACATTTCATGTACCAGCATAGATGTCCCAAGCCCCATGATCCGCTTATCACAAGCCTGCAGAATAAGACTTGCTACGCTGTATGCGATTCCATCCACATATCCGGTCTTTTGTGCCGGATGTCGTTTCAACTGGTTATAAATCGCGACACCCTCTGAAACACTTCCACCATTTGAATTAATGTACAATTCAATTTCAGCATTATCCGGTATCTGCGATAACTGGTCTGCAAAATACTGTGCACTGGTCTTACTGTTCACGGTTTCCCATGTTGACCAGTCAAAGGTTCCTTTCTTTGTGACCGTGTCATAGATAAACAGCTTAAAGATATTTTTTTCCATGTGCGGCTCAAACCGCATCATCATCTTTGCTCTGTTCACCCTTTTCACCTCCCTGTAGATTTTGTTTGTCAATAAATTCATAGTTCTTAGTAAGAAGATGGCGGGAACTCCATTCTTCGTCTAATCTATCTAATCCGGCTTTCTCCCTTACTTCATCAATGCAAGCGAAAGAGCTGGAGATTAGCTTGTCAATTTTATCTGCCATATCGAAAATATCCACATGGTTTACGGTCGATGTGTCAACCTTGTAATAGTTGCCCTCCAACCATTCTTCCATTCCATATTGTCCGGTAAGGACTTTCCCGATCATGTCTGCGTAAGGATCAACTCCGAATGTCAGAAATGATTTTACAATGTCATTCATGTTTGTGATATTTCCAAGCATCAGCGACTGTGGAATCTTAAAGGCTTCTCCGACAACTTTAAAGGTCTGCTCTATCAGCTTTGTCAGATCATCCGCGCTTTTCTGTGAACCTTCACTTTTCATTTTCACAAGCTCTTTTCCGTCATATTCGACATAAATTCTTGCTTTTCCATTCACATAATCCGTTAGCGGCTGTTTTAAGATATCTTCCCATTCTTTTCGGAATTTCTCATCTCCTGCCTGCAATCCATGAACTTTCAACACATACTTTGTATCATTCGTATCCTGATAAGACCTCATGGCTGTGCTGATGATCTTTCCGTAATCGTTGTGCATCCCGTTAATAAGTTTGCGTGCCTGGATATTTTCCAGTTTGAACAAAAACACCTGTGAAGCCGTAAACTTTCTGTTTAACGTTAAGTCATCAACCACGATCCCGGAATATATATTGCCAAGAAACGGCCGCTTTTCTGCTAATGTAAAATCGTCTGCACAAAACAGCTCTCTGCCGGATATGAAGCACAAGACTCCATCCTCTGACCGTAACAACTTCTCCACAACTTTGTGCCAGAACTGACTCGCTGACTCATTCTTATTTGGCTTGATATTTAAGGAGTAATAATCTTCGTCCTGTACGGATTTTCCTGATTTATAAACCTTAATCTCGCTTTGTGAAATTGCATTAGCGATCAGCGATGTCGCTGTGTAGATTGCAAGTTCTTTCACATAAATTTCTGTCGGGATGTCTATCTGAATCACATCAGGACCCTGCCTGCCTGTGATCGTTTTTGGAAAAATTTCTTTTAATCTGTCAATAATTCCCATGTTTTCTCCTATAAGACCAGTGGTGTCTTGTCTGTTAACGGAACATACTCTTTAATCTCGCCTTCCCCGATCATGGATGCAACCAGTGCCATAAATGGATCATTCTTGCGGCTCTTCGCTTCAATCTTCGCATACACAAATGATCCTCGATCAATTCCTGCCTTTTTCCCGTAAGGTACCAGCTTTGTGTTATTGACTGACCAGCGGAGTACCGGATTATCGCCCCAGCAAAAATACTGATTTGCAAAACAGTGATCAATGACTGGTACGATTCTAAGAATATCCATCTGTGAGATCAGGCGGAGATTCCCGGCTTCTGTACGAAACCCTATCTTCGCCAGTGCATCGGATAATAGTGTGAATCTAAAATTGTCAAGCAGCATCATTTTTATGTTATACTGCTTACCCATCTCAAAAATATAATCTGTGATAATGGACGGATGAATTTCTACATCGTCTATATATGTGATTCTTCCTTCCTTCACCCACTGCTGCCAAGGTGCCTTGATTCTTGGAAGGTCTTTGGAATGCGAACAGATCCATGAGTGGTTTATATCAAACCTCTCCTCTCCCTTTTTGAAATGGAGATTTACAGATGCGAAATCAGTGACTTTCATGTAATCGATTCCGCAAGTGCACTGCCAGCCTTTCATATCCGGCAGTTCTGTGTTGGTTGCCTTAATATTTTCCCATTCGGTAACTGCGGTTTCTTTTGCCTGCTCCGGAAGATTCATTCTCTTTGACATAAAAGCCGGAAGCCTTCCGGGATTCTCTAACCATTCTCTGTACTCTCTTCTGGTCTCCATTAACAGATCCGGCAGATATGGCAATGACGGGTTCGCCATGCTCCAGTTTTCTTCCTTATGCACATCTTCTTTTTTGTTCAGGCGGCAGATGAACGGTAGCAGGCCATTATCCTCTGCTCCTTCTCTTAGAATCTCATCTGAATTTTTCAAAATATCATCTAACGGACCTCCTCGGACATCACCATTGGTTGTATAATAAGCCCTCCTTGGATGTTTCTTCTTTCCAAGTCCGGTCGTAAACACATTGATGTTATCATAATTTTGATAAGCATGGATCTCGTTAAAAATAACAATCCCTGACCTCAAGCCGTCTTTTCCCTTCGGACTGTTTGTCCGTCCCTTGATGACTGATTTTGTTCTGGTACAGATAACCCGTTCTTTTGTCCAGTAAAAGAACCTCTGTAACTTTTTTGTGTTCTTTGGATTTTCAAGCCAGTCCGTTAAATCTCTGACCGGTCTGATTGCCTGCTCTTCGTTGTTTGCGCAGATGTCAACATCATATTGCGGGATTCCGTTATACGGTGAAGAAAGTGTCATGCTTTCAAACGCGATCGTTCCGTCTTTTCCGGCACCACGAGCGATCATACAAAACAGGTCAGGCCATCGCGGCATATTGTTTTCTCGCCAGTATGTACAGTTATGCAAAGCAAACACAAACTTCTGCCACTCAAACAATTTGAACGGCAAGTATCTCTCCATCCGCATATAATTCTCAAGCTGTTTTTCATCCACAAAAATATCTTCTGATTCAAAACACTTTTTCACATATGCGACAAGCAGATGCTGATCCTCACAGCATTGATAGATATTTTTCTCAACAATGTCAATCCAACCCTGAATTTCTTTTGGAAACTCTTTAGAGTACATCGTCCATGTCTCCTTCTGCATCAGACGGTGACAAATGAAGTTCTGTGAGCAGCTTTAGCATCTGGGCATTGACCTTAATGATCTGGTCAACCGATTCGTTTTTCTTATAACCGGACTGACCGCCGCCATTATCGTATTTTACACGCACACCGCGTTTATGAATGTCCTCCACCAGAAGCTGTTTTGTGATCCACAAGTTCATGTAATCTTCCACAAGGTCAATCGTGTATTTTGATGAATAGCCGGAATGTTCAAGCTGATTATTCAGATCTTCCCTGATGTCCTTATAACGGACGGACCTTTTGATAGACCCCACCCTCTTTTCACTCTCCGTCTGTTTTTTTGCTGCCATATTACCGCCTCCTTGTTACACGCATGTAAAAAATTTCTTTTGTCGTGACCATCCCCCCGTTGCTAACCCCCTCCTTCTCAGGGGGGTATAGGGGGTGCGGGGGTCTACCAACGCTCTTCGTTAAAAAATTTATCTGGATTTCGATTGTTTTTGTTCTTCTCTGGATGCAGGCGGTTGTGACATGCCTTGCAAACAGGTATTAAATTGTCATATCGTTTTCCCTTGTAAAAATAATAGCGGCTCAACGCAAGCTCCGGATGCTTTCTCACAAACTGAACGTGATGGACTGTGCTGATCAACACCTTTGTCCCATCCGGCTTAACATCGTATCTTGTAATACGACCTCGCTTCTTACACTCGGCACACTCATAATTATTTTCTTTTAAAATCTTCTCGCGGAGTGTTATCCACTCTTTTGTTTTATAAAATCTCCACAACTCATTGTCGCGGATTAATTTCTCTATGAATGCTTTTACGTCTTTCATTCTCTCTTTTCTTAAAAGGAGTGCATCCGCACTAAGTTTCATGCGGATGCTTATGAAGTTAAAAAAGGTATATGGGTTTTGTATCGGCACTATGCCAGAACAAAAGAGCGGGAGCACTACCAGCTCTTTCGCGTAAATATTATCACTACATATTAGTGACATTCAATGACATCTTTGTGGTTTGGATATGAGATATACATATCTTTAAATTCTGTTCAACTACTTTTTATTTTCGCACTTAATGGAAGAAACGCGTTTTTCTTATCAGCAGTTATACATCGACTTTCGATATGTTAAACTGTACTTTTAAAAAAAATTATCTTCGCTTGAAAGATATTTTTTTAATCGCTGCATCCTGCATATCCTGTGAGATTCCGATATAACGAAACGTTACCTCAATAGATGAATGGTTAAAGATTTTCTGTAAAGTCACAATGTCATGTGTCTGCTGATAAAAATGATATCCGAATGTTTTTCTCAATGTGTGAGTTCCAACATGATCTACCCCAAACTTCTGACCAGCTTCATTCAGTATTTGATAAGCTCTGACTCTCTGTACATGATCGGACCCTTGTCTGGATGGAAACAGCCACTCATAGTCTGCCTTTCCTCTGATATACCGATTCAGTTCCGGGCGAAGTTCCTCATTAATTGGAAATCGCTTCTCTTTCTTTGTTTTCTTCTCCCTGATATAAATATGCGTTTTATCCCGGACATCTCTGACCTTTAATTTTAAAATATCACTGATTCGGATGCCGACATATATCCCGAAGAGAAACATCATCCTGTTACGCTCGCTTGTCTCTCCAAGATAATCTGCTATGTCCCAGACGGTGTCGATATCTCGGATTGGTTCCACGGTATTCATATAGATTCCTCCTTTCTCTGTAATAAAAAAGAGCAGACGGCTTTGAACCATCTACCCTTTTATTGCTATCACTTTATCACATTTTTTTATGTCAAACAATGACATCTTCTTGCGATATATCGATTGTCCGTTTATTCGATTTTATATTAAAGGATTCCCTTCGCTTTTTAACTCCGGTTTTCTGCAGCAACTCATTATATGAGTTGCATCCCAATTTCTCAATTATCAGTCTGATTGCTGGTGTTCCAGGTTTCCTATACAGATCATAATCTGCATATTTAACATACAGACCACCGCGGATTGTGTTATAATTATCCAGAAAACAATCTAGGAAGTCTTTCTCTGTGAACCACCAATAATGAGAATTCTTATTTGTTCCTTTATAGTGTTCCGGAAAATAGTGCTGTTCAAATTCAACAAGCGACATATTAAATATTTTTTTTATAGTCGGACGGCTTGGAAGTGCATCGTCAAAATCTCCGCGTGTCGGGAGTCTGCCGTTTTCCTGTATGAATTGAGCGAAAGCATCCAGTACACTATTTGGAGTCCATTGAATTATCGGGAGCTCATCGTAAATCTCCCTTAATATCTTTACAGTCTGCTCATTTTCTTTCTTTTTGCTCAAAATCTCGATTGCGTCTAAAACCGCTTGTTTCCTAGTCATTCCGGCTCTCCTCTTTCCGTTTTCGACTAGGTACATTCATTCCGATGATCATAGGGGAGATCCGAAGATACCTGCGCGACAACAATTCAATCCGTGTAAGCCGCTCTTTGCGTGACACTGCCTATAAAGCGATCCATGCGAAAGAAATCTTAACGAGGACTGCTTCTACGGAACCGACATTAGAAGATATTGCAAAAGAAACCGGTATCCCAAAAGAGGATATCGTCTTTGCACTCGATGCCATTCAGAGTCCTTTAAGTCTCTATGATCCGGTCTATACTGATGGTGGTGATGCGCTCTATGTCATGGATCAGATTAGTGATAAGAAAAATAAAGAAGAAAAATGGATCGAAGAGCTCTCTTTAGGCGATGCCATGGATCGTTTAAATGAGCGTGAAAACTATATTATCCGGCTTCGTTTTTTTGAGGGCAAGACCCAGATGGAAGTTGCCGAGGAAATCCATATTTCCCAGGCACAGGTCTCCCGTCTGGAAAAATCTGCCCTAAAAAGTATGAAAAATTATCTTTCTGTGTAGATTTTGATATAGATCAGCAATCCCATTAACGATCCCATTTTTCACACAGTGCATTGATCTGGTCTGCAAATTTTGCCATATCTTTATTTGCAGTTCCTTCATTTTTCTGGATGACCGCTAAGAGTCTCTCACCGGCTGCTAACAGTCTTGCAAAGACGTTCGAAGAAGCCTTGCTGCTCTTTGTCTTTTTCTTCACAAGATCTCTTGAACCCTGTGCAGTCTGCTGGTTCAGCACCAGATCAAACGTATCCCCACTGTATGGTGCTACGGCATCGAGTCCTAATTCTTCCCGCAGATATGCAGCAAAGCCATCGCAGACCTCATCATCACCATGCACGATAAAGACCCGTTTTAACGGTGTCTTATAGGCTTTGATCCATTCTGTCAACATTCTCTTATCCGCATGACCGCTCAATCCCGGAAGGTTCATGATCTTCGCGTGAACTTCAATCTGCTCGCCAAACAGTTTTACCTCTTTGACACCATTAAGCAGTGAATGTCCTAACGTTCCCGGCACCTGGAATCCGACAAACACAATTGTGGAGTCCGCTCTCCATAAATTATGTTTTAAATGATGGCGGATACGGCCTGCCTCACACATACCGGAAGCTGATATGATTACCTTGGATTTTTCGTTAAAGTTGATCATCTTCGATTCATCACTTGTAATCGCCATCTTCAAGCCGTCAAAACGAATCGGATTGATTCCTTTTCCGACTAATTCTAATGCCTCTTCATCGAAACATTCTGCTACATTTTTATGAAAAATCCCGGTTGCCTCCACAGCAAGCGGACTGTCAATATAGACTTCAAAATCCTGATACTCTTTCATCAGATTTTCGGTCTTGATCCTTCTTAAAAAATAGAGTAATTCCTGTGTCCTTCCTACAGAAAATGCCGGGATCACGACATTTCCACCCCGGTGAAAGGTTTCGGTGATCACTTCTGCCAGTTCTTTTGCATAGTCGACAGACACCTCATGCAGACGGTCTCCATAGGTGGATTCCATGACTACATAATCGGCATCCTCGATAAAATGCGGATCTTTGATCAATGGTTTGTTGCCATTGCCAATGTCACCGGAAAAGACAATTTTTGTCTTTCCGTCTTCGTCCTCTGCCCATACCTCGATGGATGCAGAGCCTAACAGGTGTCCTGCGTCCACAAAACGGATGGTAAGTCCCGGTTCGATCTCAATTTTTTGTGCATATGGACATGGTACAAAATGCTCCATAACTCCCATTGCATCATTGATATCATAAAGCGGTACCACTTCCGGTCTTCCGGCACGTCTTGCTTTCCGGTTCTTCCATTCTGCTTCAAACTGCTGGATATGCGCACTGTCTTTTAACATGATCTCGCAGAGTTCCGTTGTCGCATTTGTCGCATAGATCTTTCCGCGAAATCCATGGTTATAAAGCAGCGGCAGCAAGCCGGAATGATCGATGTGTGCATGTGTTACTAACACATAATCGACCTCTGAAGCATTGACGGGTATCTCCTGATTGACATATAGATCTGCTCCCTGCTCCATTCCACAGTCGATCAGGACATGCGTCTGCCCCACTTTCAGATAATGACAGCTTCCTGTTACCTCATGATCTGCCCCCAAAAATTCCAGTTTCATATACACTTCTCCTTTTACGTTTCCTCTGTATGCAGATTATTATATGATTGATAGGATCATACTTATCGCAGTACCTCTCAAAAATCTGAGATTTTTATTATTATACCATATTTGTTTCGGAATTGTATATGCAATTACTCGAATTTTACAATTTCTTTTTTTAATCTTTTCATAATCTTCTTTTCTAACCGTGAGATATAGGATTGAGAAATCCCAAGCAGATCCGCCACTTCTTTCTGGGTCATTTCCTCTCCGTTTTTTGTTCCAAGTCCAAAACGCAGTTCTACGATCGTCCGCTCCCTGCCTGAGAGTTTTTTGATCGCTTCCCGCAAAAGCTGCTCTTCTACTTCGCTTTCGATCCCGCGATAGATAATGTCCTCTTCAGTGCCTAATACATCGGATAGCAGCAGTTCATTGCCATCGTAGTCTACATTTAAAGGTTCGTCTATACTGACCTCTAACTTTGTCTTATTATTCCGCCGCAGATACATCAGGATCTCATTTTCGATGCAGCGGGAAGCATAGGTTGCCAGCTTGATATTTTTTTCCGGATTAAAGGTATTGATGGATTTGATCAGACCGATCGTTCCGATCGAGATCAGATCCTCGACTCCGACCCCTGTATTGTCGAATTTTTTTGCGATATAAACGACCAGTCTTAAATTGTGCTCGATCAGCATGGAACGTGCCTCTTTCAAGCTCTCTTCTTCTCCATTGACCAGTCCCTGTATGTAATGTGCCTCATCGATCGCATCCAATGGAGGCGGCAGAACTTCACTTCCTCCGATGTAGTGCACTTCATTTTTCTTTTTTAAAAACATAGAATAGAAAGACGGTATGATCCGAATTCCCATTTTTCCCGGCAGATTCATTTTTATGTACATTTTCTGCTGCTCCTTTCCTTTACCATAATCGCCCATTTAAAATTATCCGGTATGTACTGTCTTTTAAAAATTTTTCTTCCACAATGGCAAAAACTGCCGGTTGTATCGCAATTTCTTTTTTTTCTTTCTTAATAAAAAGGGAATCCAATGTCACCGCCTGCACCATGCCGTGCTCCTCTCCAAGTGATACAAATGGTATATAGCGGTACAACACCGGCTCCTCCCCTGTAAGCATCTCTAATGTGTTCTTTTCTATAAGGCTGACCGGAAGATTACTGTACGGGTCCATAAGCAAATTTCCCGTATCGAAAAAACCTTTTGTGGAAACTTCTTTCCCTTTATGGCATACTCTGATATCATAGATTTTTTCTTCCTCCTTCCGGTCCTGAAACAGGAGTAAAAATATAGTCACCACTCCTGCTATGCCTCCCATAACCCATCCAAAGAGATTCCTTTGTCCTAAGAGCCGGCAAAGCCACTCTACCGAACCGCCAAGCAGCATCATGATCAAATATCCCGCTGCATAGTCTGTCAAAAATTCACGAATACTTTTTTGCTCAAAGCAAAAATAAAACATCAACGGATTGATGAGGAGATGTACAAGTATTTTATAAATTCCTGCATTTTTCAATAAAAGCATACTGGCAGCCGCACTCAATACGCCCAACAATGCCATCACTGCCATTCGTCCTGTTTTTGTCTGTTTTCTTCTGACTTCCCGAATAAGGAAGAGGGTCAGGTAGTCGAAGAAAAAGTTGGTCACGATGTATGCATCTATGTAAAACTCATAATGCACCTGCTACCTCCATTGCTGCTTTTGAAATCTCTTTGATCGGTACGAACCTATTATATGAAATATCAGATGCTTTTTTTGTCAAAATCAAAGTGGCGAAATACAGGAATCATCCTGTCCTTTCGACAGACCTTCCCATAATATCCGAAAATCCAGGATCGTTACAGAACGGTAATTGCGTAAGAAATTTCTTATAAGGATCAGGGTGTCAAAAAACTTCAAACCGCCTTTTGACACCCTGATCCTATAAAACAAAAAAGAAAGCAGATCTCTCTGCTTTCTTTTACGTTATCTATCGTAATATACTTCCCTGTTACTATTTGCTAATCTTGAAGCTCTTGATCAACTTCTCTAACGTTCCTGCCTGATCGCTCATTTCCTGACTTGCTGCCGCACACTGCTGTGAAGTTGCGGAATTTGTCTGAACAACACTGTTGATCTGCTCAACTCCCTGATTGATCTGTGCCATCGTTGCTGCATCCGCCTCTAATGCTACCGCGATCTTGTATACTTCTGCAGTCGCTGCTTTAGAGCTTTCTACAACCTGCTCTAACTGTTTTGCAGTCTCATCTGCAATGACTTTACCTCTCTCAACCGCGGATACGGAGGTCTCGATCAGATCACGGGACTCTTTGGCTGCTTCCGCACTCTGTGCTGCAAGAAGGGATACCTGATCTGCTACCACGGCAAATCCTTTTCCTGCTTCTCCTGCTCTTGCTGCCTCGATGGAAGCATTCAGTGCTAACAGATTGGTCTGTGAAGCAATGTCATTAATCGCTGCAATAATGTTGCCGATCTCCTGAGAGGTATTACTGATCTCATCCATGGCTTCGACCATTTCCTGCATCTTCTGGTTACTGATCATAACAGCTTCTTCGGAAGATTCTACTTCCTTGCTGATATCTTTTGCATTCTTTGCATTACCGGATACGCGCTCGCTGACTTCGTCAATCGTTGCCGTAAGCTCTTCTGTAACACCTGCCTGCTCAGTTGCACCTTCTGCTAAATCCATGGAACCTGCTGCTACCTGTTCTGCTCCGTTGGTTACCTGATCTGCAACGCTTTGAACGTTTGTGATCATATCTGCCATACTGTGCTCAAATGCTTTAAAGGATGTTAAGATTCCTTTGAAATCTCCCTTCCATTCTACGGATGGATTGACAACAAAGTTCCCTTTTTCAAATTCCTGCATTGAAGCACCGATATCGTCTACATAAGAAGATAAGGTTGCTATAGAAGATCTTAAGCTGTCTGCTAATGAACCCAGCTCATCATCTGCCTGATAATCCAAAGTGCTGTGAAGATTTCCTTGGGACAATTCTTTCGTTGTCTCCTCCAATGCAGCTAATGGTATCAAAATAGATGCAATAATACGTTTTCCAACTACTACTGCGGATGCGATGCCGATTAAATTGAATATGATAATAAAAATAATAGCGGAAACTGCATCACGCTTACTTGTAAACATCAGTTTGTCCACTTGTTCATCTGTGATCTTTTGTATTTCTTTTGCGGTATCTACTGCTTCGGATAATGCCGGTGCACATTTTGTCAGTATCTTTTCCGTTGCATCTTTCTGATTTCCTGCTTCAATCTCATCGATAATATCCATACCGATGGTCCCCCACTCATTCATCTGGGTCACATACTGATTATAGAGCTTGTCCTCAATGACCCCTGTTTTTTTCATTGCATCTAACTCTTGATCAACATTCTTTAAAGCATCGTCTACATTTTTCTTATATGTATCATAACTTGACTTATCGTCATTTAACGCCATCTCACGGATATTTCTGGCTGCAATATTTACATTCAGTCTGCACATCTGAACGGCTGTGTCAGCCCGCTGTACTTTGTTAGAATAATTACTGAGATTTCTAAGCAGTATCGTCTCTCCTACGATTGCTAAGATTCCTGAAAATACCATCAGTACGATCACGATCAGATAGCCGGTTATCATTTTTTTTCTGACAAGCATTCCATCTAATTTTTTAAACATATGCTTCTCTCCCTTTTTGTGTATTTTTGTATTCTCTCATATACGATTATTATAATCAGAGTGGTAGGCTTTTGCAATATTTTTTTCGTCATATTTTGTCAAAAAATGCAATTTTTTACACTGCTTTTTATAAATATCCAAAGTCCGTCAGAACTACCGTTCCATGCAGTCTGTGGTGCTTTGCCGTATTCTGCATTTCAGTCACAATATCATCCACATCTGCCTTCAGATACTCTCCTAACGCATGATACTCTTCCCGGTTCTGCACTATGGTGCTGTCTATAATCTTTCTACACTGTTTTTTTAACTCCTCTGCTGTCTGACTGCATACCAGCTCTGCTAATACTTCGTAGGGTTCTTCCTCCTGTGATGCACTGCCTGTCACCAGCATTTTTCCGAGCAGATGTCTTAACAGTATCCTACACAGATTGTCAAACTGCTTTTCGTAATCGTTTCGGTAACTCTTTAAGATTTCCCGTACATAAGTATGCTTCCTTGGCCTGTTCTGTTTTTTTCTTTACGATCTCATATCCGGTCTGATAGGCAAATGCCGCGGAAAGTTTTTGATCTTTTAAGACCAATGCCTGCTCCTTTTCACACTCACGGATGCAATAAAGCACTGCCTCCATCAAGTGTCTTGCTCTCTCATACGAGACGGAGCTGCTCTCTGCTGAGGTGAATTTTTCTGTCAGCTCTGCTACTACGGGGATCAGTTCTTCCATTCCATAATCGATCTGCTGATCTGTTTTCTGCTCTGTATTCATGCCTCATCCTCCCGATATTTTCCGATATATTTTTTCGTACCGGTCCGCACCTCTCTTGCGAATGTATCAAGTACCGTTCCCTCTAAATAATCAATATCTCCGGCACAGATTCCATCAAATTTCTCTTTCATGTACTCTAACAGCTCATCATCGGTCAGTTCATCTAAGGATTCATTTTTATACAGATAAAAAATATCCTGTAACCGCATCAATGTATCCGCATAGTTTTCCTGCATGATAAACGGGGAGTCGCAAAAATGAAAAACCAGCTTTTTTAGGATTCCCTCCCCAAATTCTACTCTCTGCCGCTCCCTTAAGCTGTTTTTCCGCTCCTGTACCAGCAGTTCTGCGTCCTCCCTGTCTAACTCTAAACCAAACTTTTTTGTATACCGGTTGGTCTGCATCACTTCCTGCATCTGTTTTTCCTGTATAAATTGTTCCATCCAATTTTTTTCTTCCACTTTTCAAACCCTCCAATCACCTGTGGTCAGAGGATTATAACGCAGTTTGCACTCCCATACCAGTCTTGAAATTTTTGCCATTTTGTGGTATTCTAAGACATATCATCACGAAGTGAATCTATAATATTTTCTTTTTTATCTTACTTACGGCATATAACATCGTAATGAACACGATGAGCAGAACACTGCAGATGCTGATCCCGATACTTACCCATGGCAATGTAAATTTGATCTCATCCAGTCCTACGATCACCTAATGACAGATTTTTTGCAATTTCTTTATCATCTTCTACTAAAAATATATGTTTCATGTTATCTATTCTGATACTCCTCCCTGCTCATGCAGGTAACGTGCTCCGTGCGTATATCATCCATCAATTTCCAATGGATATCACGGTTGGTATGATGATAGATAAATCCGCATTTTTCCTGTACCCGTTTTGATTTCTCATTTCCATCAAAATAGCCACACCAAATCCTGTCTAACTTCAAATCTTCAAAACCGTGCCTTAACAGTTCCTCCACAGCTTCCGGTATCAGTCCCTGTCCCCAGAACGGCACTCCGATCCAATATCCGATCTCTCCTTCGGTGTCAGGAATATCTAAATTACTTGCAGACCCGATCATCAGTCCTACACTGCCTACTGCCTGATCCTGATCTTTTGGTATTACTGCATAGGTCTCATCCGCAGATAATACATTCTTTATGATCTCTCTGCTGTCTTCTACACTTGTATGTATCGGCCAGCCGGCAATGGGGCCAACCCTTGGATCTTTTGCGTATTCATACAGGCTTTTAGCATCTGATGCCTGCCATTTACGCAGTATCAGTCTTTTGGTTGTTAATTCCATGAAAATTCTCCCGTTCTTGTATTGCTATGTTTTTTATTCTACCTTGATCGATACTTTGATCGTACGGCTGGCATAGGTTCCTTTTCCCTTTGCTTTTACGTTGATCGTATATTTTCCTCTCGGTGTTCCCTTTTTGATGGTTACCTTTCCTTTATTGTTTACCGTAATATATTTCTTACAATTCTTGGACTTACTGTAGGTTACCGTTCCCTTTGCCTTTGTGACACCGATCTTAAAGGAATAGTTCTTTGCAAGTTTACCGGTAGATGCCTTGGCTTTGTAAGTCTTTGACTTGACTTTTACAGTCATTGGATTCTTTTTTTGGATCACCAGTTTTGCAATATTAGACTGTGCACTCTTATGCGTGCCGGTTGCTGCAACTTTTGCTCTTACATAATAAGTTCCGACTTTTTTCGGATAGTTTTTCAGCTTCTTTTTGCACTTCGCATCCGTATAATAGGTGTAGGTTACTTTTCCTTTGCTTCCGGTTACCTTCGCCTTACCGATCTTGATCGCTTTGCCTGTGTAAATGGCATACTTATCCTTTAAGACTACTTTTGAGGATTTTTTCGTACTTGTTTTTCCATTGTCCTTGACTTTTATTTTCACAGAGGTCTGATAGTATTTCGTTTTACCTGTGATCGTTACATTTCCCGAACCTACAAACGATACCTTTCCCTTTGCATCTGTTTTCGCGATCTTTGTATTGCCGGATGCCCAGGCAATATTTTTACTGCTAAATGCCACTTTTTGTCCAAATTCCGGATTGATCAGCCACAATTTTGCCTGTGTCTTTTTTCCAACCTGACATTTTGCACTATCAATCCCAATACTAAACTGATATGTATACTCTTTCGGCGTATTCCATATGATCCCCATGCTTGTGATCGCTTCCGAAAAAGTGCCGTTTGGAATATACATCGACTGACTTACCGTCTGATTCGCCGGTTTTGCTGCTGCCTGCGGATTCTCGGCATTCCCAAAGCACTGCGCCCATGTATAGACTCCATCCATATAAAAACATCCGATTCCTACCGTTGTGGCATCTTTCGAAAGAATATTCTCTCTATGACCTTCTGAATTCATCCAACTGTTCATAACTTCTGAAGCCGAACTCTGATTGATCGCAACATTTTCTGCGATCATAGCTGCATTTGCGGAAAAACAGCCTGCACCATCCGGTCTTGTATGGGAAAACAGCACTTCCTGTTCGCCAGCCCTGATCATCGCTGTTTCTAACAGACTGCTGTCCATCGTCAGTGCCGACAAACCGTTTTCTGCTCTTTTTTTATTTACAATGGAAAGAACCTCAAATGCTTTTTTATAATCTCTGGTACCGGAAATGGTGATCTTCTCTGCATAATGAAGTCCATTTTTACCAAACTTCACAAGTTCTTTATTCCGGCAGTTTACCTGTACTCCCGCCTCAAAGGCGTTCTCATCTACATACTGTGTAGATGCCGGAAGCGTAATACTTGTTAAAGAAGGGCAATTTGCAAATGCCTGTCGATAGATTGTTTTCACCTTTGACAAATTTACCGTTTCTAACGCATAGCACTGTGCAAAATCGGCATAACCGATCGTTTCTAAGCCTTTTGCCGTAAACGTTTTCAGGCTGCTACAACTGTTAAAAACGGAACCACCCCATTTTTTCATTCGATCCGGAAGTGTGACGTTCACTAAACTGCTACAATCGCAGAAAGTACGCATGCCCAAGGTCTGAAGTCCGCCAAAATCAATCGTTTTAATGCTGCTGCATGCCTCAAACATCCTGTAAGGGGACTCTTTCAGTCCTTTTCCGAATTTGACGGATGTAATCTCTGTACAACTATCGAATGCAAAACTGCCAGCCGTTGTTATCTTATCGGTAAGTACCAATGCTCCTGATAATGAGGAATCGTAAAATGCTCCCTCCCCAAGTGTTGTTACATTGGAAAAACGAACGCTTTTCAGATTACGGGTCTTGGAAAAAGCATAATCTCCGATCTGCTTTACACCGGTCGGCACGGTAAATTGTGTAACCGCTTTATCCACCGGAAACAGCACTAACACGGACTTATCTTTTGTATATAAAACACCATCTTCTGCTATAAAAGCAGTGTTGCCGGATGCAACTTTCAACTCAGAAATACTCGTATTACCAAATAAGATCAGTGGTGAAAATTTTGTCATTTTTTTAGGAATTTCAAACGTAGTAATCACGGTCTCCTGCAATGCATAATCCCCCATTGTGGTTACTCCGCTTGCGGAAAACGCTGCTAATGAAGTACATCCTGCAAATGCTCCGCTCTCTATGGTTTTGACATTCTTAGCAAGTTTTACTCCTGTAAGTGATGAACACTCATAAAATGCTGCCTCTTTGATGGTCTGTAAGGATTTTGGAAAGCTAACCGATGTAATGGAACTCATTCTGCAAAAGTTCTGCTGTCCGATCACGGTAATCCCCTCACTGATCACTACACTCTTTACATTGAGTTCGCTCCACGGTGCAGGTTCTGACAGACTTGCATCCGGCATTGCACCGGAACCTGTGATCGTCAGTGTCGTACCTGATAATTTCCATTTTACATTGCCATATGTACCGCTCTGCGCAGCAGCTCCTGTCGCATTCTGAGTCAGATCATTCGTTCCGGTACTTTTTTGTTCTTCCTGATCCTTTACTTCTATGTTCTCTGCTTCTGTACTCTTTGTATCCTGACTCTTTACTTCTGTATTTTTTGCATCTTCGTTCTCTTTTGGTTTGTATTTTCCCGCCGGTGAGATGTCCTGAGCTTTCCCTCCGACTAACTGCCCGTCCTCTTTTTGGAGAGATGCTGCTGCCTGTACGGATTTTGTGGAAAATCCAGACATTGCGTATAAAAGACAGCATCCCATGAACAGTCCTAACACTAATTTTCCTTTTTGTTTCTTTTTCATAAATTTAGACCTCCTTTTTTAGTTGATTTTCCAGTAATAATATATTATTTCCCTACTTTTTTCAGTGATCCTATCAATCACCCTTTCAGTCACCTTTTCAGTCACTTTCCTATTTCAAAATCTTGTATTGTTATTGCTTTATTTTACCACATTTATCTGCTTACCGGAATATATTTGGAATAATCAAAAGAATCAAAAAAGACATTCGGACTCCTTTCAGAATCCGAATGCCTAAAATATTATACGCTATTTCCGTAATTGTGTTTGCATTGGTACAAATTCAATTTTTAATTGCATCCCCATACCATGAGCTAACCGCTTTAAAAGTTTTAAAGATGGATTTCTGGTTCCATTTTCAAGTTTACTTATATCTGCCTGATCTATTCCCGTACGCTTTGCAAGCTCTTTTTGTGTTAAATTCTGTTCAATGCGTGCATCGATCATGGCACGAATAACATCCATTTCCGGCTGCATGTCATCCCATTCCTTTTTAAATTCAGGGTCTTTTAATTCTTCTTGTAATAAATTTTGAAATTCACTCATTATTCACCACTCCTTTCTAAAAAAGCTTTTCTGCATTTCTTTGCATATTCAATTTCACTTGGCGGTGTCTTTTTCGTCTTCTTAACAAAACCATGTGTTAATACTATTCTCCCTTCATAATAAAAGAAATATAATACTCTTGAAATATCTGTCCCTACTTTTGCTCGCAATTCAAATATTCCGTCGCCTAAAGGTTTACTGTATGGTTCTCTTAACTGATTCCCATACTGCTCTAAAATACTAACTAAGCCAAATAATTTTGCCTTCATTTTAGGATTTTGTGAAAGCATAAAATCTTTCGCGGGTTTCTTTCCCTCCTCTGTTTCGTAGAATTCTGCTTTAAATTCACTCATAACTTTCCTCCGATGTGATTTCTATATAAATATAATATGGTGTTTTTACCATATTGTCAAGCAACAGGACACGCCTTGATCAAAAACAAACCGTAATGTAAATTATGATAAAATGAAACCAAGTCCTCTCCCCATGGAATCCCCCACGGATAAAGGTGACATAGAAGCACCTGTTGTTATTTATCATAAAAAGTGTACATAAGCACTGCTCATATATTATGTTCCCTCTAACATGGTTCTTCATCATAAACCAGTTTTGCCTTTTCCTCATACAGCATCCGGTCTGCACGCACGATCAGTGTCTCCGGTTTTTCCTCCGGGTCATCCACTAACGCATAGCCGATAGATACGGCAAGCGGATAGAGCAGTTTTTTCTCCTCACATTTCTGACGGATCAGCGAATGAAGCCTCTCCATAACCCTTGCAGGCTCTGACAGTTCCGTACTGTAGTCTAACATCATAAATTCATCACCACCGTAACGTGCCACAAAGATGTTATACTCTCCCGCAAGCTGTATCATGCACTCCGCAATGGATATCAGTGCATTGTCTCCTTCTGCATGACCATATTTGTCATTAATCTGTTTGAAACGGTTTGCATCTAAGAGATAAAGGATCATCGGATGCTCCTTATCCGCCTGTGGAATCTTCGTTTCTAACATAAAAAACAGACGTTTCCGGTTATTCAGTCCGGTCAGTGCGTCATTATAGATCTGTGTCCTTTGTACATAGACAAAAATGATAAACAACGAAGTGATGATCGCCGGTGCTATGATCGGTGTGTTTCCAACTGTCATCTGTACCATACCTGCTGCCAATGGAAATATCAAAAATATTCCAAACAGCCAGCATAACATCCGTCTTTCCTTATTCGTTTCCCGGATGCCATACTTTACGGCATAGATACAGACTACAAGACTATACAGATATTGCAGGGATGACACAAAAACGAACAATACGCCTCTTTGGTATGTACCATCTGCCGCAATCTGAAATACCCAGCCAGTCCACGGTGTCGTCAGACATAATACCATTGCAAGCCCGATCGGTATCTGACAGATCAGATAGACCAGTCTGCCCGGACGTTTATCCGTTCTTCTGATGCGTGCCATTGCAAAAAAGAACCAATAATATGATGCTAATATCATACACAGCAGTGACAGGCTGTTTGAAATCCACGCCACTGCCGGATTATACGGAATATAGTGCGCCTGGGTCAGTATCCACACCAGACCAAATCCCAAAAATTCTATATATGCTGTCAATGCTCTCCGTAGAGATGTGACCTCAAATTCACTTCCAAAATCGCTCTGAATACTGATCCCCATCGTAATTGCCATCAGTATACAGAAAAAATCCACCCCTATATAGGTTACTACCATTTGCAAATTCACAGACTCTCCCACCTCTTTCTGTTACTTTCCCTCTGCCTTCTTTCTCCAGTAAAATTTATTCCTAATCCTTAGATTCGATTACTACTAATCTGCCTGTTCGCAATTCAATCTCTGCCTGTTCTCCTGTGATCTCATTACTGATCCCAATTGAATGGCAGTGATCTAATATATAATCCTCTAATGGATATTTCATTCCCTTTAATGTAATTCCTTCCACAGCTCCCATAAACGGAAGCAGTGAGACATATTTTCCATACTGTGTTTCTCTTTTGATCACGGTTCTTTGATCTATGACCTGTACCCGGTTGTGTGCATCTACAAGATAAGCCGAAATCCCCTGTTCCCGCAACAATCCCAGCAGATAGACATTTGCAAGCATATGGTCTAACCTGCTTCCGGTTCCTCCTACAATATGGATTTCTTCTGCCCCAAGCTCTGCCGCAGTCTGCACTGCTGACTCGGTATCCGTATCGTCTTTTTCCGGACGTAATACTTTCCACTCAATGCCGTCCATTTTTCGATACGCCTCTAATACAGCCGGGTCTACAGAATCAAAATCGCCCACGATCATGTCCGGTTTTTTTCCGCACTTATATAAAAACTCCATGCCGGAGTCCGCAGCAATGATATAACGAAATTGTTGTTCTTCTATATATTTTAACATAAAAGATGCCTCTATGGCACCGCCTGATATTAGCAATATTTTTTTTGTTTTTTGTATCATTTTACTAATCCGCTCTTATTTCATCCGATTTAAAAATTCCTGCACATTCTGCTCTACATCACCTTTGAAGACTGCACTTCCTGCCACGATGATATTTGCTCCTGCATCCATGACCATTTCCACATTGTCCAGATTGATCCCGCCGTCCACCTGGATGTCGGTTTTGAGTCCCTGACGCTCGATCATCTCCTTTAACTTACGGATTTTTTCCGTACAATAGGAAATGTAGGACTGTCCGCCAAAGCCCGGATTGACTGTCATCAACAATACCATGTCCACTTTCGGCAGGATATACTCGACCGCTTCTAACGGCGTTGCTGGATTCAATGCTACTCCTGCTAAGACATCATGCTCTTTGATCACTTCTATGGTGCGGTCTAAATGTTTACACGCTTCTGCATGAACGGTAATAATATCCGCTCCTGCTGCCACAAATTCGTCAATATAACGAATCGGCTCCTCGATCATCAGATGCACATCAAAGATTCTCTCCGTCAGCGGACGGATCGCTTTGATCACCGGAAATGCAAAGGAAATGTTTGGGACAAAACAGCCATCCATAACATCAATATGCACATAATCCGCTCCCGCTTCATCGATCACTCGGATCTGCTCACCTAAATTAGCAAAATCAGCAGATAATATAGACGGTGACAGACATTTCATAATTATGTTCCTCCTAATACTTTTTCGTATCTTTTATTTCTTCATATAAGGTACAGTAGTTCTCATACCGCTCTGTACTGATCTTTCCTTCAGACAATGCTTCCTTTACGGCACAGTCCGGTTCGTGAATGTGACTGCATCCCGTAAAACGGCATTGTTCTTCTAATGCCACAAATTCAGGATAGCACTCTTTTAAATCCTCTTTTTCAAATCCCGGCATATACATGGAACTGAATCCCGGCGTGTCCATCAGATAGGTGTTTTTCGAAAGCGGTATGACCTGTGAATGTCTCGTCGTATGCTTTCCTCTTTCGATCTTCATACTGATCTCTCCGGTCTCCATTCGGATTTCTGACTGCAGCACATTCGTAAGCGAAGATTTTCCGACACCGGACGGACCGGCTAAGGCGAAGGTCTTGCCCTCTATCTGCTCTTTGACGGTTTCTATGGCGATCTGCTCTTTCGCACTGACAAAACAGATCGGATATCCGGCTGCGGCATAGATGTCCTGCAGTCTCTTTCGTTCTTCTTCATCCACTAGATCTGTCTTATTAAAACAAAGCACTGCCGGAATATGCTGATATTCCATCATCACTAGAAAACGGTCTAACAGATGGAAGTTTGGCTTTGGCTTTGCCGCCGCAAAGACCACCAATGCTCCGTCTATATTGGCAACTGCCGGCCGGATCAGTTCGTTTTTCCTCGGCAGAATTTTTTCGATATTTCCTTTTTTCTCATTTTCATCTAAAATAGCAATTTCCACGTTATCTCCGACTAACGGTTTGATTTTCTGATTGCGAAAACTGCCTTTTGCTTTACATTCATAAATTCCGGCTCCTACTACATGAATGTAGTAGAACCCGGAAATTCCTTTTACTATCTTTCCCTGCATATCTTTCCTTACTGCTTGTTAAATGTAACGTCCTGTACCTGTTTCTGCTCTGTTCCGTCAGAAAGTGACCAGGTAATCTCAAGTTTTCCGGAAGACATTTCTGCGATATCTGTTTTCTGGATCGAGTATGGGAAGGATTCGATCGCAATACTGTTCCACTGCTCTAACACTGTTCCATTAGAGTCCTTTAATACAATACTTGCACCTACCACACTGTCATTATCTGCCGGTGCCGTAATCTTGGCACTGAACTTATAATAAGTGATCTTTGGTCCGTCACTGATGACCAGACTGATATTGCTTCCCGCATCGACATATTTTCCATCTGCGATACTCTGACTGATGACATTTCCTGCCGCAACGGTATCACTGTTCTCTTTGGTAACACTTGTTACCGTCAGTCCTGCTCCTGAGAGTTCGTTTCTGGCATCTGTCTCCGATTTTCCAACCACATTTGGAACTACGACCGGTGCTTTTCCCTGAGATACAACAATACTGATACTGTCACCCTTCTTTGCCTTGGCACCTGCATCCGGTGTCTGGGAGATGACCTGACCGCTTGCTACCGTATCACTGTTTGCGTAATCCCTTGAATACTTAAATCCGTTATCCTGCAGTTTATTAATGGCGGATGTCTCATCGAGTCCCTTGACATCCGGAACGGAAACTTCACCCACGCCACTGCTCATCACAACGACAATGGTTGTATTTTTCTTGATCATATCTCCTTTGTCTTCACTCTGGGAGATGATTTCTCCTGCATCATATTTTTCGGAAGCCTGTGTGCCGCCGTCTTTGATGCCTAGATCAATTTTATTTAATGCTTTTTTTGCTTCCTCATAGGTCATTCCGGTGACATCGATCATCTCGACCTGTTCGCTGTCTTTCTCGGTTTTTGTCGCCTCTTTTGTATCATCCTTTTTACCGGAGGAACCAAATTTTACGATCCCACTGACACTTAAGATCAGCCAGATGACAATTCCGACAATGATCACACCTGCAACGATCCCTGCAATGGACATAGCCTTTTCCATCTTCGGATTGAGTTCGCCTTCGGATTCTTCCTCCTCCTCTTCGTCGTCCTCATCCTCTTCCGCTTCTTCCTGCGGATCATAATAAACGCTTTCTGCTTCTTTTTTGATGCGCTCTAAATCTTCATCGTTATATTTTCTTGTCTCGCCGCCGACATTCGGATCTACTAATGTCACAAAATCTTCATCCGGGTTGATCAGCGATTTCTTTAAGTCCAATAGCAGATCGCCCATGGTCTGATATCTTCTGTCAGCATTCTTCTGTGTACATTTTAAGATGATCTTTTCTAAGCTGACCGGAAGATTTGGTGCATAAGCACTCGGTGCTACCATTTCTTCCTGCAAATGCTGGATTGCCACGGCTACGGTGGTATCTCCGTCAAACGGTACACGTCCTGTCACCATTTCGTACATCACGATTCCTAAGGAATAGATGTCACTTCTGCCATCCACAAAACCGTTTCTTGCCTGCTCCGGGGAAGAATAATGGACAGAACCCATCACATCGGAATTAATGGTATTCGATGTTGCGGCTCTTGCAATACCAAAGTCCATGACTTTGACTTTTCCCTCTGTGGAGATCATGATATTCTGCGGTTTGATATCCCTGTGAATGATATTTTTCTTATGGGCAGCCTCAATTCCTCTGCCTACCTGAATGGCGATACTGATCGCCTCTTTAAAAGTAAGCTGTCCTTTTTTCTCAATATAAGTCTTTAAGGTAATGCCTTCTACATATTCCATGATAATGTAGTACATTCCCTCCTGACTTCCTACGTCATAGATATTGACGATATTCGGATGCTCTAAGCCCGCTGCGGACTGCGCCTCGGTACGGAACTTTGTTACAAAATTAACATCCTCCGAAAATTCCTGTTTTAATACTTTAATCGCAACGAAACGTCCTAATGTATGGTCTTTTGCCTTATAGACATCCGACATTCCGCCCGCACCTATTTTTCCTACGATCTCATAACGATCATCTATAAACATTCCTTCTGTTAGCATTCTTTCCACCTCGTCTAAAACGGTTCTATAACAACCACCGTGATATTATCCTTTCCCCCATTGTCATTTGCTGTCCGGACTAATCTCTCCGCGCACTCTGCAACGTCTCTCTGACTGTTGATGATGCTTCGGATGTCCTGATCCTCTACCATGTTTGTCAATCCGTCCGTACAGATCAATATGTAATCCTGCGGTTCTAAATTTACCTGAAAGAAATCCGCTACTACTTTGTCTGCTGCTCCTACAGCTCTTGTAATGATATTCTTGTCGGGATGATCTTTTGCTGCATCTTTTGCAATCTCGCCCATGCGTACCATTTCCTCTACTAAGGAATGGTCTCTGGTCACCTGTTTGATCTCTTTGCCGACAACATACATTCTGCTGTCACCAACATTGGCAACCCATGCCTTTTTCCCGATTACTGTCACTACAACAACCGTAGTCCCCATGCCGGACATTGCCTCATCACCGGCTGCTTTTTTTATCAGTTCCTCATTTGCTTTACAGATGGCATGCTCGATGACCTCCACCGGTTCGGTTCTCTCATCCTTCTCAATACTCTCTACGATAGTCTCTACCGTATATCTGGATGCATACTCACCTGCTTTGTGTCCGCCCATCCCATCTGCTACAATAAAAAGGTTCGGCAAATTTCCAACGGCATTCTCCGATGTATACATATAATCCTGATTCATTTCTCTTCTCTTTCCGATGTCTGATATCGAAAATGTCTTCATTCCCTGTTTCGCCTACCCTTCTGTATATCTCTTTCTCAATTGTCCACAGGCACCATCTATGTCTCTGCCCATTTCCCTTCTAATAGTAACATTTATTGCATTTTTTTCAAGTTCTATTTTGAATTTCTCTGTTGCCGTATGATCCGGCTGCTTATAATTCCGCTCTTTGATCGGGTTGACCGGTATCAGATTCACATGACAGTTCATTCCATGGATCAGTCTGCTGAGTTCCTCTGCATCCTCTTTTGTATCATTGACTCCTGCCACTAAGCTGTACTCAAAGGTCACTCTCCTGCCTGTCTTTGAAAAATAATATTTGCAGGCATCGATCACTTCTTCGATGTCATACTTATTTGCGATCGGCATCAGTTCCTGCCTCTTTTTCTGGTTTGAAGCATGCAGGGAAAGTGCTAATGTCATCTGTAATTTTTCTTCGGCAAGTTCCTTAATCTTCGGCACAATGCCACAGGTGGATACCGTCAGATTTCTCTGGCTGATGTTTAAGCCGTTTTCATCGGTCAGCATGGTAATAAAACGCAGCAGGTTTTCGTAGTTGTCTAACGGTTCTCCCGTTCCCATCACAACCACATTGGAGATCCGCTCTCCGATGTCTTCTCCTACGCGGTAAATCTGCTCTAACATCTCTGCCGGAGTCAGTCCTCTGACTAATCCGTCTAAGGTAGACGCACAGAAACGGCAGCCCATACGGCAGCCTGCCTGTGAGGAGATGCAAACGGAATTGCCGTGTTTATAGCGCATCAGCACGCTCTCTATCATATTTCCATCCGGCAGACGGAACAGATATTTTTTGGTTCCATCCAGTTTCGATGTCTGAATGGTCACCGGCTCTAAGACCGTCAATTCTGCCTGCTCTTTTAACTTTTCCCGAAGTGCCTTTGATAAATTCGTCATCTCATCCCAGCTGCTTACATGGCGTACATGCATCCACTGATAGATCTGCGACGCCCGGAACGGCTTTTCTCCAATGGATGTCATAAACGCTTTCAATTCTGCTAAATCCATGGATTTGATGTCTGTTTTTCTATGATTTTCACTCTGTATCTCACTCATGTTTCTTTCCTTTTTTCATCCTTGCAACAAAGAATCCGTCATTTCCTTCTTCTCCCGGAAAAATCTGCTTTTGCAGTTCTACTTCCAGTTCCGGGTACTGCTCTGACAGCCACCTGACATTTTCCTCATTTTCCGCTTTATGGATCGTACAGGTACTGTAAAGAAGTGTTCCGCCCGGTTTGACATAACGCACTGCATTTTTTAGGATTTCCCTTTGCAGTGCCACAAGCTCTGCCTCTTTTTCTACGGTCATCTTATATTTGATATCTTTTTTTCTGCCTATCACACCAAGTCCCGAACACGGCAGATCTGCGATCACGACATCTGCTTTTTTCTCCCATGCCGCATCAAAAATCCTTGCATCCGCGCACTCTGCCTGCATATTAGATACCTGACATCTTCTGATATTTTCTTCAATCAAAAAGACTTTCTGTGGTGTCAGATCCCTTGCGATGACACGTCCCTTTCCATGCATCTGTTGTGCCACATAAATGCTTTTACCGCCCGGCGCGGCGCAGAGGTCTAAGACCACATCCTGCTCTTTTACCTTTGCTTCTTTGGCTGCTGTCATAGAGCTGATGTCCTGTACATAAAAAAGTCCTTCCTGAAAACTCTTTAGCTTATTCAGATAATCATAACCGGACAGGAATAAGGCATCCTCCATCTGCACAGATTCCGATACCCTGACACCTTCGCTTTGCAGCCGGTCTATCAATTCTTGTTTCGTGATGCGTTCAGTATTGATCCGCACCGTGGTCGGCTGCTCTGTCAAAAATGCTGCTGCCATCTGTTCGGTACACTCCATTCCATATTCATCCTTCCACTGACAGACTAACCACTCCGGAAGGGAGTAGATAACGGAAAGATACGCGACCGGTTCTTTTTCTTTCTCCGGATAGGTAATGTTCTCTTTATTTCTTGCGATGTTTCTGAGAACTCCGTTGACAAAACCTCTTAACGTATGGAAACCACGTTTTTTTGCCAACTTCACTGCCTCATTGCAGGCAGCAGAATCCGGCACTCCATCTAAAAAGCAGATCTGATAGACCGCACTCCTTAGGATGCAGCGGATGACCGGTTTCATTTTATGTACTTTTGTATTGGAAAATGTATTGATGATATAATCTATCCGAATCTGGTATTCTAACGTCCCCTCTACTACTTTTGTAAGAAAGGCTCGTTCTCTTTTTTCTAAATACTGGTATTTGTCCAATGTGTTTTTTAACGCAATATGACTGTACTCGCCATCCCTTGTTACTGCTAAAAGGATGTCGAGTACAATCTCTCTCGTGTCTGTCTTATCAGTCACGGTCATTTCCTCCAAATAAGATGATCAGACGAAGTAGCTGCAGGATCGCTGCTGCCGCACTCGCCACATAGGTCAGTGCCGCTGCTCTTAATACCCGTCTTGTATACTTCAATTCATCATCCTGAAGCATATTTGTGGTTCCTAAGATATGCAATGCACGGTTAGACGCATTGAACTCTACCGGAAGTGTCACTAACTGAAACAGTACTGCTAAAGAGAAGAAAATGATTCCAAGCTGGATCAGAAAACTTCCGGTACTGCTGTTAAAGAACAGTCCGATAATGATCAACGGCCATGCCATAGTGGAGCCAAAGTTTGCCACCGGTACTAAGTTTCCACGCAATGTCAGTGGAAAATATCCGGTCTGATGCTGGATCGCATGACCACATTCATGTGCTGCCACACCGATCGCTGCTACAGAAGTGCTTCCATAGACACTGTCGGAAAGGTTTAACACCTTGGTCTTTGGATTGTAATGGTCTGTCAGGTTTCCTGAAATATGTCCGACCTGCACATCATAGATGCCGGCATCGTGTAAGATCCGCTCCGCCGCCTGTGCTCCGGTCAGTCCTGACATACTGCGGTATTTTGAATATTTTGCATAAGTGGTTTTGACTCTTGCAGATGCGATCAGACAAATGATCGCTCCGATCACTACAAGAATGTAAGTTGGGTCCCACCAGTAGTACATATGAATTCCTCCTGTTTTTAATATTTTCTAAGCATTTGTGCCAAGCACAGTTCCTTCTTCGAGCGAAACACCACATAAGAATGCCTCCGCCGTCATCCGTTTTTTTCCTTCTAACTGTATCTCGGTCGGAACTAAAATACCGTCTTTCGTCTGGATGCCAAAGCTGTGCTTTGTAACGTTTACGATCGTGCCTGCCTTTGACGGATCACCGCCTTCTTTTACTGTCGCACCCCAGATCTTTAAGGTTTTTCCCTGATATTCGGTATAAGTTCCCGGCCACGGATTCAGTCCACGGATCAGACGTTCTAATTCCACGGCACTCTTTGTAAAATCCATCTCTCCGAAGGATTTTTTGATCATGCCTACCTGTGTTGCTTTCTCGTGATCCTGCGGTGTAAATTCTGCCGTTCCATCTTCAAGTGCCTGTAAAGTCTGAACTGCTAACTTTGCTCCAACCTCGGCTAAACGGTCGAACAGGCTTCCTCCGGTTTCGTCTGGTGCAAGTGTCACTTCTTCTTTTAAGATCATATCTCCTGTATCGAGTCCCTCATCCATACGCATCGTGGTCACGCCGCTGACTTTTTCTCCATTGATGACTGCCCACTGGATCGGTGCTGCTCCACGGTATTTTGGAAGCAGGGATGCATGAACATTCACACAGCAGTATTTTGGCATTTCTAAAATCTCTTTTGGCAGGATCTGTCCAAATGCCACAACGACGATACAGTCCGGCTGATATTTTTTCAAATATTCAATGCTTTCTGCTTCTCTCAAACGTTTGGGCTGGAATACCTCTATATTATGTGCAAGAGCGGCCTCTTTTACCGGCGGATATTGCAGTTTTTTACTTCTTCCACGCGGTTTATCCGGCTGTGTGACCACCAGAGCTACCTCATGTCCTGCCTCGATCAGCGCTTCTAATGTCCCCACCGCAAAATCCGGTGTTCCCATAAAAATCAATCTCATGTCTATTCCTCTTCTTCCTCATAACGTACATCAAACAGATCACCTTCTACCAGCTCTGTATACAGATGTCCGTCTAAGTGGTCTATCTCATGGCAGAATGCTCTTGCAAGAAGCTCTGTACCTTCTAATTCACGCTCTACCATATTTTCATCTAATGCCCGCACTTTGACATAATTTGGTCTGGTGACTACTCCTGCTTTTCCAGGAAGGCTTAAGCATCCCTCATCTCCGGTCTGGCTTCCCTCTGTCTCTAATATCTCCGGATTGATCAATACGATCGGTCCGTCTCCTACATCAATGACTACGATACGCTTTAAGATGCCGACCTGGCATGCCGCAAGTCCTACGCCGTTTGCATGATCCATCGTTTCTATCATATCCTCGATCAGCGTTGCTATTCTCGGAGTCATCTCCGTTACCTCTCTGCATCGTTTATTTAATACTTCATCTCCCTGAATGCGAATGGTTCTAAGTGCCATAATGTTCCTCTCTTTCTCCTGTCTAAAACCCATGTACCGGATTGAAATCAAACTGTATGCCAATCCCGTTCCCAAACGGTTCTTTTTCTAAATATTGTTCTAAGCTGTCCTTTATCTCCACTAATGTATCATAATTTCCACATTTTAGATAGAGGACCTTGCGATAAATATCATTGATCTTTGCAACTGCCGGCTCTGTCGGCCCGATGACCGCTACTGTTTTTAATTGCATCTGTGTGATCTTTTTTTCTATCTGCTCTGCCGCTTTGGTACCGTTTTCTTCCTCTCTCGAAGAAATCAGTATGACTAAAAGATTCCAGACCGGCGGATAATTCAAAAGATCCCGGTAGCGGATCTCCTGTTCGTAGAACATCCGGTAATCCTGTTCCTTTGCCGCCTCGATACTGTAGTGTTCCGGTGTATAAGTCTGGATGACCACCTCGCCCGGTTCACTTCCCCTGCCTGCTCTTCCTGCCGCCTGCGTTAAAAGCTGGAATGTACGCTCTGCGGAATGATAGTCATGGATATAGAGTGACATATCTGCCGCTAGGACTCCTACTAAGGTCACATTTGGAAAATCATGTCCTTTTACGATCATCTGGGTCCCGATCAGGATATCTGCCTCCCTGTTTGAAAATGTAGATAAGATCTTCTCATATCCGTCTTTTGTCCGTGTCGTATCCATATCCATGCGGATCGTTCTCGCCTCGGGAAAACGTTTTTTTACAATCTCTTCGATCTTTTGTGTCCCCGCCTTAAAACCACCGATATATTTAGAACCACATGCCGGACAGAGCTTTGGCTGTTCTGTTTCATAGCCGCAGTAATGGCAGATGAGTCTGCCGCCCTGATGCTGGCTTAACGAAACATCACAATGCGGGCATTTGATAACATTTCCACAGGCACGGCAGGACACAAATCCCGCTAAGCCCCTGCGGTTTAAAAAAAGCATCATCTGTTCGCCTTTATGCAGCCTTTCTTCCATCAATTCCTGTAATTTTACACTTAGGATGGAACGGTTTCCCTGCTTTAATTCATCCCTTAAGTCGATGACATGACATACGGGAAGTGGGCGGTTCTGTACCCGCTCGGTCAGTTCTAACAGTGTGTACTCGCCTTTTTTTGCCTTATAATAACTCTCTAAGGATGGCGTTGCGGAACCTAATACTAACGTTGCACCGCACAACTCTGCCCGCTTTGCCGCTACTTCTCTGGCATGATACCTTGGAACGGTCTCACTTTTATAAGAAGTCTCATGTTCCTCATCTATTATCATAATGCCTAAATTTGAAAACGGTGTGAACAATGCCGAACGCGGACCGATCATGACATCAATTTCTCCATTTTTTGCCCGCTGATACTGGTCAAAACGCTCCCCTAAAGAAAGTCTTGAATTCAGGATCGAGACCCGCTCGCCAAAACGGTTATAAAACCGCATGACTGTCTGATAAGTTAAGGCGATCTCCGGGATCAGAACGATGGCCTGTTTTCCCTGCGCCACCGTTCTTGCGATCAGTTCCATATAGACTTCCGTCTTACCGCTTCCCGTAACACCATGCAAAAGGTAGGTCTTTGGCTGATGGTTTTTCATCTGTTCCCAGACAGTGTCCACTACGTTTTGCTGGGCAGCATTTAAGACTGTAACATTTCCGCTCTTTTTTAAATGCGCCACCGGATTCCGGTAATCCCTCTTAGAAATGGTCTTTACGATCCCCTGTTCTTCTAAGGCATGGATGACTGCGGTAGAGACTCCGAGCTTTTTCGTAATGATCTCTTTTGGCAGCTCGCCCTGCTCGATCAGGGCTTCTAATAACCGTTCCCTTGCCACACTGTTCTTACGGTTTTTTTCTAAAAAAAGAGTCCTTGCCGCCTGCGGTTCTAACGCTAAGGCGATCGTCTGCTTTTGTTTTTCATTCTCTTTCCGCTTGATCGGAAGCACGGTCTTAAGTGCCTGGTTCATGGTCCCGCCATAGTTTTTGCGCATCCATGCCGCTAAAGAGATCAGCTCCGCCTCGATCGGTATCCCATCCGTCTTAATATTAAATATAGGTTTAATTTTCGCAACTTCAAAGGAAGGTTCGGTGGTCAGATTCACCACATAACCCGTGATCCTTCTGCTTCCTTTTCCAAACGGCACTTCGATGGGCATTCCGATCCCAATGTCCTGTTCTAATTCTTCCGGCACCAGATACTGAAACGTTCTATCTAATTTTTCTAATGAGATATCAATGATAATATCTGCATATAATGCCATCTTTTATTCTCCATGTAATTCTTTTAAGACTTCTGCGATCAGAACTCTTTCGTCCATCGGATGTTTCACGCCTTTGATCTCCTGATAGTCCTCATGTCCTTTTCCTGCAAGGACTATGACATCTCCCGGTTTTCCATGCTCAATGGCATAGCGGATGGCTTCTTTTCTATCGATGATCTCAATGTATTTTCCATCTGTTTTCTCAATTCCTGTTTTAATATCATCGATGATCGCCTGTGGTTCTTCAAATCGTGGGTTATCTGATGTGATAATCGTGAAGTCTGCAAGTCTTCCCGATACCTCACCCATCTCGTAGCGACGCAGTTTGGAACGGTTGCCGCCGCATCCAAAGACACAGACTAAACGCTCCGGTCCGTATTCTTTTAAGGTACTTAACAGGCTCTCAAGGCTCATCGCATTATGTGCATAGTCGATCATCAATGTAAATTCATCGGAAACTTTTACCATCTCAATCCTGCCACGCGTCTTTGCCTCTTTAAGCGCCTTTTTCATATCCTCCACGGAAACATTGAAGTGATGGCAGATCGCAATGGCTGTCAGGGAATTGTATACACTGAATTTTCCCGGAACATCTATCTCTACATCAAAGTTCAAAAGTCCCTCTACGGTATAGGCAACCCCTAAATATCCCGGACGTTTTACTAATTTCGTATTGACTGCATGGATATCCGCATCTTTGGAAAATCCAAAGGTTTCCACCTCGCAGGTATGTCCTTTTAAAATCTCTTCCACATGGGCATCATCTTTATTGACGATTCCCAAACGACACTGGCGGAACAGCATGGACTTGCAGGCAAGATACTCTTCAAAGGATGCATGCTCGTTTGGTCCGATATGATCCGGTTCAATATTCGTGAATATTCCGATTTCAAATACAAATCCTGCCGTACGATGCATCATCAGTCCCTGAGAGGATACCTCCATGACACAGCAGTCACAGCCTGTTTCCACCATTTTATGAAAATACTCCTGTATAATATAGGACTCCGGTGTCGTGTTGCTTGCCGGAATGACTTCATCCCCGATGATCGCCTCGATCGTACCGATCAGACCGACTTTATAGCCTGCACTCTCTAAAATGGATTTTACCATATAGGTTGTGGTCGTCTTTCCTTTGGTTCCGGTCACTCCGATAACACGCATTTTCTCTGCCGGATGGTCAAAATATGCTGCCGATAAAAGTGCTAAGGCATAGCGGGTATCTTCGACTTTGATAACCGTTACCCCTTCTGGTGCTTCTACATCCTCCTGCACCACGATCGCAGCGGCTCCTTTTTGTGCCACTTCTCCAACAAACTTGTGTCCGTCCACTGCCGTACCTTTGATGCAGACAAACAGATCGTCTTTTCCTGCTTTTCTCGAATCATAAATCAAATGTGAAATCTCAATGTCAGGGTTCCCCTGCACACATTGATAATCTAATCTTTCTAATAATTTTTTCAGAGCTGGCATAAGCATTCCTCTTTTCCTTTTTTATCTTTTCTAATAATAACGGACTTTGCACCTCAAGTCAATTTCACGCATAAACTTTCCACAATGGAACATACTGTTTTTATGAAGAAAAATTTTTTGATCTGTGGGCTGACGGGATGGTGTATGGAGATCATCTTCACCTCGTTTCACGCCTTTTTTAATAAGGATTTCCGCCTCAAAGGGCAGACCTCTATCTGGATGTTTCCGATTTACGGACTCGCTGCACTGATCCATCCGATGCATCATCAGATGGAGGACAAGCCTGTCCTCTACCGCGGCAGCGTCTATACCCTTGGTATTTTCACCTGCGAATATATCAGTGGTTCCCTTTTAAAAAAACATCATATGTGTCCCTGGGACTACAGCAATGCCAAAGCAAATGTCGATAGTGTCATCCGCTTAGACTACGCACCGTTTTGGTTAGCGGCAGGATTGATCTTTGAAAAAATCTTAAGTATTTCGGATTCTGAATCTTGAAAATTTCGGACAACTATTATATGATAGTAAAAATCACTTAAGGAGGAACACTATGCGACATTTAATGAGTCCGTTGGATTTTTCCGTTGAAGAGTTGGATGAGCTTTTAAATCTTGCCAATGACATCGAAAAAGATCCCAAAAAATATGCACATGCATGCGATGGAAAAAAGCTTGCCACCTGTTTTTATGAACCGAGCACCAGAACCCGTCTTTCTTTTGAAGCTGCCATGTTAAATCTTGGAGGCAGTGTTCTTGGTTTTTCCAGTGCCGATTCGAGTTCAGCAGCAAAAGGCGAAAGCGTTTCCGATACGATCCGTATTATTTCCTGTTACGCAGACATCTGTGCGATGCGTCATCCAAAAGAAGGAGCCCCTCTTGTTGCTTCTCTTCATTCCAATATTCCAGTTATCAATGCCGGAGACGGCGGTCATCAACATCCTACACAAACTCTTACCGATTTATTAACCATTCACAGTTTAAAAGGCAGATTAGACAATCTGACGATCGGTTTGTGCGGCGATTTAAAGTTCGGACGTACCGTTCACTCTCTGATCAATGCCCTAATCCGTTATCCGGGCATCCGTTTTGTATTGATCTCACCGGAGGAATTAAAAGTACCAAGTTATATCCGCGAAGAGGTCTTAAACCGCAATCATATCCCATATGAAGAGGTCATCCGCTTAGAAGATGCCATGGACAAACTGGATATTCTCTATATGACACGCGTACAAAAGGAGCGCTTCTTCAATGAAGAGGACTATGTGCGCATGAAGGATTTTTACATTTTAGATAAGAAAAAAATGGAGTTAGCTCCAAAGGATATGTTAGTACTCCATCCGCTTCCTCGTGTCAATGAAATTTCCGTTGAGGTAGATGATGATCCGCGTGCTGTTTACTTCAAACAGGCACAGTATGGTGTCTATGTACGAATGGCACTGATTCTGACTCTGCTTGGAATTCAGGTATAAATGACAGTTGAAAACACGACAAACAGGAGGACAACTATATGTTAAATATCAGTGGAATCAGCGAAGGTTTTGTGCTTGATCATATTCAGGCAGGCATGAGTCTGAAAATCTATCACGACCTTGGATTGGATAAATTAGACTGCACCGTTGCGATCATCAAAAACGCCAGAAGCAGCAAAATGGGTAAAAAAGACATTATCAAGGTGGAATGCAGCATTGATGCTCTCGACCTTGACATCTTAGGATTTATTGACCACAACATTACCGTCAACATCATCAAAGGTGATACGATCGTTGAAAAACGAAAACTCCACCTTCCAAAACAGGTTAAGAATGTCATCCGCTGCAAGAATCCAAGATGCATTACTTCGATCGAACAGGAACTTGACCAGATTTTTATTTTAACGGACAAAGAACATGCCGTTTACCGTTGCAAATATTGTGAGGAAAAATTCCGCTCATTAAAATAATTTTCGATTTATTTCTATACAGGTTCAAACAGCCCGCAGATTCATGATGATGTCATATTTTGTCATGATCCTGCAGGCTGTTTTTCACTCTATAGAAAATATCGTGTTACATTAAATTTATTGATTCTTTTTTATACTGACCCAGGTTGCTGCTGCTAACTCAAGCAGACAGGAAATCACCATAGCAGAAGTTCCCCTGTGCAATCCAAACATCATAAAGATGTCATTTTTATAACCCAGTCCCAACAAAAGCTGAAGGATCACCAAAAAGGCTGTTACGATCCACATGCCGCCTATGATGAAATGATAATATGGTGTGCCATCCGTGACATAGTTCACGAAATATTGCACCCCTTTTTTCATTGTTTCATTTTTCTGTGCAAATCGGAATATTCCTCCAATTACGACAGTCATCACTCCGATTCCGATCAGATATGCCGCATGCAACAAAAACGAAAGCCATCCAAAATATTCATTCATCATGCCGAACACTCCTGCTACCAATATCAGTACAACCGGAATCCCACCAATCCCAATCCGTATATTTTCTAATCTGTTTACCGGATTTTCTTCTTTTAAAACAAGTGTCTTTAATGGTTTGATATCTTTTGGTTTTTCTAAGAAATATTTTTTTCGCAAAAATATCATAACCAGTGCCACAATATGTAACAGGATAGAAATCATCAAAAGTGCCACACCATATGCTGCCCGGTTCTCTTTGCTGCCGATCAGAAACGGAGTCAGGGTTGTTGGTCCGCCAAGCATGGTGCCGGAAGCCACTGTCTCTACAATGACACTGATCACAGTCATCAACACAAAGAACAGGACTGCTAATCCACACCAAAAGTTCAAACAGCCTTTTCCTGCTTTTTTCAAAACTTCATAATACTTCGCATCTGTCTTTTCTACATATCCGGATGCAAAATCTGCAGCCTTCTCTGCATTTTCATCAAAAAACCAATATACAACGATTTCACCGATATAGAGTATTCCCACCAATCCAATATACGGATTTATAAGTGTGCATAAAAATGCAAGTAATAACGGTATGATCCAATACATATTCATCTCTCCTCTTTTCTTTCTACATGATGTCCGATTTTATCACAAAAAAAGAACCAAAACAATAAGTTCTGATTCTTTTTTTGCATATTATATATGTATATCTTCTATATATTCCTTATAGCAGTCTCCTCTACCCCCTATGCATCTGCCTTATGCCCCGGATAGTGAACATGAAGCAGTTCATGCTCTCTGTTCTTTAATAAGTCATCGTAAAGATTTTTCACGATCGGGTTGTTCTCGCTTCGTTTGATCTGAAGTGCCTTATCGTTTTTGTAAAGACCTTCTGCACGCAGACGTTTTTCTGTAGAACGGGCAAACGGCTGACCTGCTCCGGCAACACATCCACCCGGACATGCCATCACTTCTACGAAGTCAAAATGCTCTTCACCGCTTTCGATCTTCTTGATCAGCTCCTCTGCATTGCCAAGTCCGCTGACGATACCGATACGGACGGTACGCTCTCCTAAATCCAGTTCACAGATCTTAGTGCCTGCCATTCCTCGTGTTCCGATGAACTCAATGTCTTTTAATGCTTTCGGACTCTTGTCTGCTACGACACGTCTGACTGCTGCTTCGGTCACACCACCGGTTGCTCCAAAGATCACACCGGCTCCGGAATAGATAGAGAATGGCATATCATATGCTTCCGGCTCTAAACGGTCAAAGCGAATACCGATCTCTTTAAACATTCCGATCACTTCTTCGGAAGTCAGAACATAGTCCACATCCGGTCTGCTGTTGCGTACAAACTCTTCTCTGGACGCCTCATATTTCTTTGCCGTACATGGCATGATCGCAACAGATACGGTCTCTTTTCCTTCTTCTTTGTCTAATTTCTTATAATATTCTTTGATGACCGCTCCAAACATCTCCATCGGGGATTTTGAAGTAGATACATATTTCATCAGGTGCGGATATTTTGTCTCCACAAAACGGATCCAGCCCGGACAACAGGAAGTAAAGAGTGGGTATTTCCGTCCTTCTTCGGAAAGTGTCTCTACTAACTCCGCAGACTCTTCCATAATGGTAAGGTCTGCTCCCACGGAGGTATCAAAGATTGCATCTACACCTAATTTTCTTAAGGATGCAATTAATTTTCCAATTGTATTCTCACCCGGTTCATAACCGAATGCCTCACCGATTGCAACACGGACTGCCGGTGCGATCTGCATTACCACACGTTTTTTCGGATCATGGATTGCTTCCCATACGTCATGGGTATCGTTTTTGATCGTAATCGCTCCGGTCGGACAGACTGCTGCACACTGTCCACAGTTGACACAGTTTGTATCCGCAAGATCACGTCCGAATGCTGTGGAAATGATCATTTTAGAGCCACGGTTTGCAAAATCGATCGCTCCGACATGCTGAATCTCGTTGCAGACACGGACACAGTCACCACAGAGGATACATTTATTCGGGTCTTTTACGATCGCTTTTGAAGAACGGTCGATCGGACGGATCGGATTGGTGTTCTCAAAACGCACTCCCGGAATTCCGAAACGTTTGGCTAATTCCTGCAGTTTACATTTTCCATTCTTCTCACAGGTTGTACAGTCTCTGCAATGTGCTGCTAATAACAGCTCTAAGATACGTTTTCTGTGATAATAAAGCTGTGGTGTATTCGTATAGATCTCCATCTCATGCTTTGGCGGTGTAGAACAGGATGCCACAATGCCACCCCACTTGTCTTCTACGACACACATACGGCATGCACCATAGATGGATAAATCTGAGTAATAACAAAATGTCGGTAAAATAATTCCGGCTTTGCGGATTACCGCAAGTATATTTTTTTCATCGGTGAACGACACGCGTTCTCCGTCTATGATCATATATTTTTCCATGCCAGTCCCTCCTATACTTCTTTTACTGCATGGAAAGGACAACCTTCCTTGCAGGCTCCACACTTGATACACTTCGTGGTATCAATCTTAAACGGTTTCTTGATCTCGCCGGAAATTGCTCCAACCGGACAGACTCTTGAACATTTTGAGCATCCTTTACAAAGTTCCGGATCGATCTGAAGGGTTACTAAGGCTTTACACTGTCCTGCCGGACACTTCTTATCTACCACATGGGCAATATATTCATCACGGAAGTATTTCATCGTGCTGACAACCGGAGATGCTGCTGTCTTTCCAAGTCCACAGAGTGCTGTTGCGGAAATGGTCTCTGACAGTTCCTCTAATAATGTAATATGCTGCATCGTTCCGCGTCCTTCGCAGATATCGGTTAACAACTCTAACATACGCTTGGTTCCCTCGCGGCACGGAATACATTTTCCACAGGATTCGTTCTGTGTAAAGTTCATGAAGAATCTTGCCACTTCTACCATACAGCTTTTGTCGTTCATAACAACAAGTCCACCACTTCCGATCATGGCTCCTACTTTTTTCAAGGAGTCAAAATCCAACTGTAAATTCAGGTGGTCTTCACTCGGATTGATACAGAGACATCCACCGGATGGTCCTCCGATCTGGACTGCCTTAAACTCTCCACCTTTGACACCGCCTCCGATATCAAAAATAACTTTGCGAAGAGGTGTTCCCATCGGAACCTCGATCAGTCCTGTATTCATAACGTTTCCTGTTAAGGCAAACGCTTTTGTTCCATGGTTTTTATCCGGTCCGATCGTCTTATACCAGGCTGCCCCTTTATTGATGATCGGCGGAACGTTACAGTAGGTCTCTACGTTATTTAAAACGGTTGGTTTTTCAAACAATCCTTTTTCTACGGTACGAGGCGGTTTTACACGCGGCATACCACGATTTCCCTCGATGGAAGCGGTCAGTGCGGAACCCTCACCACAAACGAATGCTCCGGCACCCTGACTGATCTTTAAGTCGAAGTCAAAGCCTGAATTTAAGATATTCTTTCCTAACAGACCTTTTTCTTCTGCCTTTTGGATTGCTGTCTGAAGACGTTCTACGGCAAGCGGATACTCTGCACGCACATAGATATATCCGTAATGTGCTCCGGTTGCGATACCTGCGATCAACATTCCCTCGATGACACGATGCGGATCTCCTTCCATCATGCTTCGATCCATGAATGCTCCCGGATCTCCCTCGTCACCGTTACATACCACATATTTAATCTCGGAATCCTGAGCCAATACCTGTGCCCATTTTCTTCCGGTCGGGAAACCGCCGCCTCCGCGTCCTCGTAAGGATGCTTCGGAAATCTCATCGACGATCTGCTGCGGTGTCATATCAAACAGTGCTTTTGCTACGGCACTGTAACCACCGACTGCTATGTATTCTTTGATGGACTCTGCATTGATACGTCCGCAATCCTCTAATGCCACACGGGTCTGCTGCTTATAGAACGGGATTTCTTCCTGTTTCTCATAAGCCTTGCCCTCCTGGTCATGGTATACCAGACGCTCGATCACACGGTCATTGATGATACTTTCTTCGATAATTTCTTCACAATCTTCTACTTTTACTTTGATATATAGAAGTCCTGCCGGCTCAATCCTTAACAATGGGCCCATTTCACAGAAACCATGACATCCACTCTTTTTCAGTCCCACACTTTCTTCATGCGGCTCTTTTTCCAATACCAGAGAACATTTGATGCCGCGTTCTTTTAAAATCTCCTGCAGTCTTGCGTAAATGTTCAAAGAACCTCCGGCCACACATCCGGTTCCCGCACAGATTAAGATCTGCTTTTTCTGTGTCTTTAAAGAAGCTGCGTACTCCGCTCTTTTTGCTTCTAATTCCTGTCTTGTCTTAATTTTCATTTGCAGCTTCCTCCTTTAATTCTTCTATTAAAGCTCTTGCCTTTTCAGGGGTCATTGCCGGATGTACTTTGTCATTGACTGTACAGACCGGTGCTAATCCACAGGCTCCCAGACAGGAAACCGTCTCAACCGTAAACATCATATCGTCTGTAGTCGGATGCTCCCGGGATACACCTAACACAGAACGGATCTCATCTAAGATCGCGGTAGAATTCCGCACATGACAGGCGGTACCGTCACAGATCTTGATCACATATTTTCCCTTTGGCTCTAAGGAAAAATTCTCATAAAAGGTTGCTACACCATACACTTTTGCTTCACTCAATCCCAATTCACCTGCGATGTAAGTGAGTACCTCCTGTGGAAGGTAATGATAGATTTTCTGGATATCCTGCATGATCGCAATGACGGATGTCTTGTTGTAATCATGAGCCTTCAGGATGTCATCCAATTGTTTTTTCTCTTCTTTTTTCAATATATATCCTCCTTATTTCCTGCCCGCGCAGCGTGGCATGCAGATGCCCTGTGGGTGCTCCTTATTTCCTGCCCGCGCAGCGTGGCATATAGATGCCCTGTGGGTGCTCCTTATTTCTTGCCCGCGCAGCGTGGCATATAGACATGTTGACTCATTTTATCTCATTATACCATTGTTAAATTATTAACGCAATGAAAATGAACAATTTTTCTCAATAATCTTTACGTTTTCTATGCATTTTTTCTAAAATGCACAAATCCAAGTACAATTTGTTGTGCATTTTTTATTTGTATTTCTCTGTTTTTTCATCTTTTTCGTCATTTTCTTTATTTGGAGATTTTTTATTTCTCTGATTGTTTATATTTTTTTAATAAATTCTCATTAAGTCCCTGTTTTCAATGGTTTTGCCGCATCTGTTAGCACTCATTTTTGACGAGTGCTAATTTTCTATTGACATTGTCATTTTCTAATACTAAAATATGTACTAGCATCAAAACATTTGAAAGCAAAACACAAGAAGGAGTGTATGACTATGAGTAACAGACATGGAAGCCTTTCCATTAACAGTGACAATATTTTTCCTATTATAAAGAAATGGTTATATTCTGACCACGACATTTTTTACCGTGAATTGATCTCGAACGGTTGTGATGCCATTACCAAATTGAAAAAACTGGATATGATGGGTGAATACAGCCTCCCGGATGACTACGAAGCAAAAATCCGCGTAGTTTTGAACCCGGAAGAAAAAACTTTGAAATTTATCGATAACGGTCTTGGTATGACTGCTGACGAGGTTGAGGAATACATCAATCAGATTGCTTTTTCCGGTGCAACTGACTTTTTAGAAAAATACAAGGACAAAGCAAACGAAGACCAGATCATCGGACATTTCGGTCTCGGCTTCTACTCTGCTTTTATGGTAGCAGATGAAGTGCACATTGATACCCTTTCCTATAAGGATGGCTCTACGGCTGTTCACTGGGAATGTGACGGAGGTACAGAATTTGATATGACTGACGGATCAAAAGAAGGTGTCGGTACAGAGATCACTCTTTTCTTAAACGAGGACTGCCTTGAGTTTGCCAACGAGTATCGTGCAAGAGAAGTCATTGAAAAATACTGCTCTTTCATGCCTACCCCGATTTTCTTAGAAAAGGAAAATGCAGAAACCGAATACGAAACTATTCCGGCAGATGAAGTAACTGAAAAGGACACTGTCGTGGAAAACATCGTGGAAGAAGCAAAATATGAAGAAAAAGAAAACGAAGACGGTACAAAGGAACAGGTAGAAGTCTCCCCTCGAATGGAAAAAGCAAAGATCGTAAAACGTCCGGTTGCTTTGAATGACACGAACCCGCTTTGGGCAAAACATCCAAATGAATGCACCGATGAAGAATATATTGCTTTTTACCGCAAGGTATTCCAGGATTACAAGGAGCCTTTATTCTGGATCCATCTGAATATGGATTACCCGTTTAATTTAAAGGGTATTCTCTACTTCCCAAAGATCAACATGGAATACGAATCCATTGAAGGTGTGATCAAACTTTACAACAATCAGGTATTTATTGCCGACAACATCAAAGAGGTGATCCCGGAATTCCTGATGCTCTTAAAAGGTGTCATCGACTGCCCTGACCTGCCTTTAAATGTTTCCAGAAGTGCTTTACAGAACGATGGTTTTGTCAAGAAAATTTCTGATTATATTACAAAAAAGGTTGCAGATAAACTTGCCGGTCTTTGCAAAACAGACAAAGAGTCCTATGAAAAATACTGGGATGACATCAGCCCATTCATTAAGTTCGGCTGCTTAAAGGATGAAAAATTCTGCGACAAGATGAATGATTATATCCTGTTCAAGAACTTAGATGACAAGTACCTGACCTTACCTGAAATCCTGAAAAAGGACGAAGCTGATACTGATACCGAGGAAAATCAGGATACCGATACTGCTGCTGATACCGAAAAAGATACCCGCAAGGTTGTCTACTATGTTACCGACAAGGTTCAGCAGAGCCAGTACATCCGTATGTTCAAAGAACAGGGCATGGACGCTGTCATTTTAGATCACAACATCGATACTTCTTTCATTTCACAGTTAGAAGCCCGCAACGAGCAGTATCGTTTTGCCCGCATTGATGCAGATGTAACCGATTCCTTAAAAGAAGATGTTTCGGAAGAAGAATTAAAAGAAACCACAGATACTCTGACTGAGATATTCAAAAATGCTCTTGGAAAAGACAACTTAGATGTCAAAGTAGAAAAATTAAAGGATGAAAATATTTCCTCTATGATCACTCTTTCCGAGGACACACGCCGTATGCAGGATATGATGAAAATGTACAGCATGCACGGTATGGGCATGGATCCTTCTATGTTTGGCGGTTCCGAGACTCTGGTACTGAATGCAAACAATGCTTTGGTTCAATATATCTTTGAACACAAGGATTCCGAGCATGTACCGACCTTCTGTAAACAGCTCTATGACCTTGCTATGATCGCAAACCAGCCGCTTCCTGCTGATGAAATGGCTGCATTTATTGCAAGAAGCAATGAAATTATGATGCTGCTTGCGAAGTAATAGGATAAATAAAATTTTAATGCGTAACAGGTATTGAATCTGTTACGCATTTTTTATGAGACTATGAAGAAAAGTCTGTAAATTAGATTCTTCTATG
>UMAL01045313.1_pt1 | contig 38258 bp, 33 predicted proteins | sample 1963691 | NCBI WGS metagenome assembly UMAL01 (sample SAMEA4835914, study PRJEB28245) | human gut metagenome | biome: gut microbiome; material: fecal sample | place: Denmark | collected 2008
CCCGTGCCCAAGGTTTTGCCCGGGGCAAAACGCTTGACGGCCTTCCGGCCGGGGCGCTATTGCGCCTCCGACGGCAGGCATGGGTCATACAGGGCCACCGGGTGCAGTGGGACGATGGTAGATATAGCGTGCTTGTAGATCACCTGCTGCCTGCCGTCGGTGTCCAGCACCACGGTGAAGCTGTCGAAGCCGGTGACGCTGCCCCGCATCTGGAAACCGTTCATCAGAAACACGGTCACGGGCAGGCTCTGCTTGCGGACTTTGGTCAAAAAGATGTCCTGAAGGTTGTTTTTCTGCATAACGAATGCTCCTTTTCTCTTTGTGCGGACGGCTGTCCGCCTGCCCTTATCCTAAGCCATGGGCTGTGAGAAAATCTGTCGCATTCTGGAGAGCCGCCGGGAAATCCGGCTCCTTGTCCCAGTAGATCCAGTGGATCGCCGGGTTCCGCCGCAGCCAGGTCAGCTGCCGCTTGGCATATTGGCGGGAGCGGAGCTTGACCTCCTCCACCGCCTGCTCCGCCGTGGCCGTGCCGTCGGCCACCGCCAGGAACTGCTTGTATCCGATGGCCTGCAGGGCCGTGGCGTCCCGGGGAAGGCCCCCGTCCAGAAGCGCCTGCACCTCCTGCAAAAGCCCCCGGCGGACCATCTCGTCCACCCGGCGGTCGATGCGCTCCCGCAGGTCCTCCCGGTCCCGGAAGCTCAGCCCGATATACACCGCCTCGTACCGGTCCGGACGCTGCCGGCCCCGCCTGTCCCGCCGGGACATGGGCTCCCCGGTCTCCTCATATACCTCCAGGGCCCGGAGAATGCGCTTTTCGTCCCGCAGGTGCAGCCGCGCCGCCGTCTCCGGGTCCACGGCCTCCAGCCGCCGCAGCATCTCCTGAGGCCCCAGCTCCCGCAGCTCCTGCTGAAGCCGCAGACGGGTCTGCCCCCCCTGGCAGCCGGGGGCGAAGTCGTCTCCCCGGATCAGGGCGTCCAGGTACAGGCCCGTGCCACCGGCCAGCACCGGGAGCTTTCCCCGGCTGAGGATATCCCGGATGCAGGCGTCCGCCGCCTGGCAGAACCGGGCCGCAGACCACTGCTCCGCCGGGTCCGCCACGGCGATCATGTGATGGGGGACCCCCTCCATCTCCTCCGCCGTGGGGGCGGCGGTGCCGATGGTCATGCCCCGGTAGATCTGCATGGAGTCCACGGACACCACCTCGCCGTTCAGCCGCCGGGCCAGGGCCACGGCCATTTTCGTTTTTCCGCTGGCGGTGGGACCCACCACGCACAGAACGGTCATAGGCGGCTCCTTTCCCGGGCTGTCACGCCCGCTTGAACATCTTCTCCACCTGGTATTTGCTGAGCTTCACCGCCACCGGACGGCCATGGGGGCAATACTGGATCTCCCCGGACTGGACCCGGTCCACCAGACGCCGCAGCTCGGCGGGGTCGGTGTGCATCCCGGCCTTGATGGCGGATTTGCAGGCCATGGTGGACAGCAGGCTGTCCCGGGCCGCGTCCGGGTCCGCCCGGTTCAGCCGCAGGTCCTCCGCCAGCTCCTCCAGGGCCCCGGCGGGGTCGTCGATATCGCCGGGTACCTCCCGCACCAGCACCGCGCCGCCGAAATCCTCGCACCGGAAGCCATACCGCTCCAGCAGCGGCAGCTGCTCCAGCACCGCCGCGCAGTCCTCCGGCGGCAGCTCCACCGCCAACGGCTCCAGCAGGGTCTGGGTCATCACCGGCTCCGCGGCGGCCTTCAGCGCATCGAACCGCACCCGCTCATGGGCGGCGTGCTTGTCGATGAGCCACACGTTCTCCTGCTCATCCTCGCAGATGATATAGGTCCGCAGCACCTCCCCGGCGATGCGCCAGGGGGCCTCATGCGGCGGCTCCAGGGTCACCTGCTCCGGCAGAGGCGCTGTCTCCTGCACAGGCGGTTCCTCCCGCACAGGCGCCGGTTCCTGCGGCTCCGCCGCAGGGGCCGGGGTCGGCGGGGTGATGTGATAGCTGACGCCGGGCCGGGCCGTGGGGGCCGTGAAGACCTTCCCCGGCTCCGGGGCCACGTCCCGCACCGTCAGGACCGGCTGTTCCGCCGTGCGCACCGGCCGGGCCGGGGCGGCGGGCCGGGCAGAGAAGCTCCCCAGCGGCGGCTTCTCCGGCTGGGGCTTCTGCTGCTGCCGGAACTCCTGGGCGGTCATGGTCCGGTAAAAGGGCTTTTCCTCCTGCCGGGCGGGCTGTTCCGCCCGGTTCAGAGCGTCCATGACGGTATAGTACACCGCGTCAAAGGCGGTTTTGTCGGATACGAATTTCACCACGGTCTTGGCCGGATGCACGTTCACGTCCACCCGGTCCTCCGGCAGGGTCAGATGCAGCACGCAGCCGGGGAACTTCCCCTTCAGCAGGCGGTTGCGGTACGCCTCCTCCAGGGCGGCGGACAGCAGCTGGCTTTTCACGAACCGGCCGTTGACGAAGAACAGCTGGCGGCCCCGGGTGCCGTGGCCGTTCAGGGGCCGGGTCACATAGCCCGACACCTGCACGTCGCCGCCGCAGCCCCGGACCTCCTGCAGGCCCATGGCGAAGTCCCGGCCCATGGCCGCGTATACGGCAGACAGCAGCTGCCCGTCGCCGGGGGTGTGGAGCACCTCGGCCCCGTCCCGCAGCAGCTTGAAGGACACCTCCGGATGGCTCAGGGCCAGGTGCTGGACGATGCCGGACACGGCGGCCCCCTCGGCGCTGTCCTTTTTCATGAATTTCATCCGGGCGGGGGTGTTGTAAAACAGGTCCCGCACGCAGATGGTGGTACCCTCCGGGCACCCGATCTCCTCCACCTGGCCGGGCACGCCCCCCTCCAGATGCAGGGAGGCCCCGGTCTGGGCCCCGGTCTGGCGGGTGAAGATATCCACCCGGGACACGGCGGAGATGGCCGCCAGGGCCTCCCCCCGGAAGCCCAGGGTGCCGATGGCAGCCAGGTCCCCGGCGGTGCGCAGCTTGCTGGTGGCGTGGCGCAGAAACGCCGTGGGCAGCTGCTGGGGCGCGATGCCGCAGCCGTTGTCCGTCATCCGCAGATAGGTCAGGCCCCCGTGCTGCACCTCCGCCACAATGGCGGTGGCCCCGGCGTCCAGGGCGTTTTCCAGCAGCTCCTTGGCCACGCTGGCGGGCCGCTCCACCACCTCGCCGGCGGCGATCAGGTCCGCCACGTGCCGGGGCAAGCATTGAATATCAGGCATAGCGTTGTCCTTTCGTGTTACGTCAGCTTCTTTTTCAGCTCATACAGCAGCTGCAATGCCTCCAGGGGCGTCAGGGAGTCCACCTGGGCCCGGCGCAGCCGGTCGATGACCTCCCCCTCGGCCACGGCGGCAAAGGACACCTGGTCCTCCCGGGGAGCGGGGGCTGCCGCCGGGTGGCCGGACTCCTCCTCCAGCTGCCGGAGGATCTTTCTGGCCCGGGACACCACCGCCTCCGGCAGGCCCGCCAGCTTGGCCACCTCGATGCCGTAGCTGCGGTCCGCGCCGCCGGGGACGATCTTCCTCAGGAACACGATCTCCTCCCCCCGGGTGCGGACGGCGATGTTATAGTTCTTCACGCCGGGAAGGGTCCCCTCCATGGCGGTCAGCTCGTGATAGTGGGTGGCAAACAGGGTCTTGGCCCCCAGGCGCTTGGGGTCGGCGCAGTATTCCAGCACCGCCCGGGCGATGCTCATGCCGTCGAAGGTGGAGGTGCCCCGGCCGATCTCGTCCAGGATCAGCAGGCTGTCGGCGGTGGCGGTGCGCAGAATGTCGCTGACCTCCGTCATCTCCACCATAAAGGTGGACTGTCCCGCCGACAGGTCGTCGGAGGCCCCGATGCGGGTGAAGATCCGGTCCACGATGCCAAGCCTTGCGGCCTTGGCCGGGACAAAGGACCCGATCTGGGCCATGAGCACCATCAGCGCCACCTGGCGCATATAGGTGGACTTGCCCGCCATGTTGGGGCCGGTGATGATGGACACCCGGTCCTCGCTGCGGCCCATATAGGTGTCGTTGGGCACAAACAGGGCGTCAGGCCGCATGGCCTCCACCACCGGGTGGCGTCCCTGGTGGATTTCGATGACCCCGGACTCGTCCACCGCCGGGCAGCAGTAGTTGTTCTTCACTGCCACCGCCGCCAGGGAGCACAGGCAGTCCGCCTCCGCCACGGCGGCGGCCGTGGCCTGGATCCGGGCCACATGGCCGCTCAGCTCCTGCCGCAGGCGGGTGAACAGCTCATATTCCAGGGCCGATACCCGGTCCGAGGCGGACAGAATGTCGTGCTCCAGGTCCTTCAGCTCCTGGGTGATATAGCGCTCGCCGTTGACCAGGGTCTGCTTGCGGATATAGGTGTCCGGCACCTGGTCCTTGAAGGAGTTGGACACCTCGATGTAGTATCCGAATACCTTGTTGTATCCGATCTTCAGGGTGCGGATGCCGGTTTTCTCCTTTTCGGCGGCCTCCATGGAGGCGATGACGCCCTTGCCGCCATGGAGGATGCTCCGCAGGCGGTCCACCTCCGGGTCGAAGCCGTCCCGGATGAACTCCCCCTCCCGGACGGAGAAGGGGGGATCGTCGCACAGGGTGCGGCCGATGAGGTCCGTCAGGTCCTCCAGGGGGTCCAGCTGGGCCAGCTCCCCCAGGCGGCCCCGGTCAAAGGCCGACAGCAGCTCCTTTACATGGGGAAGCCGCGCCATGGCGTTTTTCAGGGATACCACGTCCCGGCCCCCGGCGGTGCCGTATACGATGCGGCCCACCAGGCGCTCCATGTCGCCGATGCCCGTCAGGGCCAGGGCCAGCTCCTCCCGGGTCATGGTGTGGTCCACCAGCTGGCCCACGGCGCCGCTGCGGCGGGTGATGGCCGTTACGGACAGCAGGGGCCGCTCCAGCCAGCTGCGGAGCATCCGCCCGCCCATGGGGGTCTTGGTCTTGTCCAGCACCCAGAGGAGGCTCCCCTTCTTCTCCTTGCTGCGCAGGGTCTCCGTCAGCTCCAGGTTCCGCCGGGCCGTCAGGTCCAGCTCCATGAACTGCCCCTGCTGATAATAGTCCAGGTCGTCCACATGGCGCAGGTCGGTTTTCTGCGTCTCGTGGAGATAGCCCAGCAGGGCTCCCAGCGACAGCGCCGCCGCGGGATTCCCCTTGGGCAGGCGTCCGGCGGCCTCGTCGCCGAACTGCTGCCGGACGGTCCTTTCCGCCTCCTGCAATTGAAAGCGTCCGGCAGGCAGCCGCTCCACATGGCAGTGGAGCTTATCCTGCATCAGACTCAGCAGCGGCCCGCAGTCGTAGGCCGCCTGGTTCACCACCGCCTCCGCCGGGGAAAACCGCCCCAGCTCGTTGAGCAGGTGCTCCGCCCGGTCCGGATCCTGGAAGGCGGTGACGTGGGTCTTGCCAGTGGAGATGTCGCACACGCTGAAGCCCGCGCAGGTGTCGTCCAGATACAGCCCCGCGCAGAAGTTGGAGCGTCCCTCCTCCAGGCAGGCCGCGTCAATGACCGTGCCGGGGGTCACCACCCGGATGATGTCCCGGTCCACCAGGCCCTTGGCCGTGGCGGGGTCCTCGGTCTGCTCGCAGATGGCTACCTTGTAGCCCTTGGCGATGAGCCGGGCGATATATGCGTCCGAGGCGTGATAGGGGATCCCGCACATGGGGATCTTCTCCTCGAAGCTCTTGTTCTTGTCCTTATCCCGGGTGGTCAGGGTCAGGTCCAGCTCCTTGGACGCCTTCCGGGCGTCGTCGCCGAACATCTCGTAAAAATCTCCCAGCCGGAAAAACAGGATGGCGTCCTGATTCTGTTCCTTGATCTGCAGATACTGCTTCATCATGGGGGTCAGCTCTGCCATGGTTTCACCCGCGCTTTCTGCCGCATAGGCGGCTGATCTGTCGAATGGTGGTGGAAAACATTGTTGAAAAGTGCAAAACTTATTGTTCTATGGGGCATATGCCCGCTTCGCGGCGTTGGCCGTGGTATCTTATGCATCAAAAGAACGTTGTTCTTTTGATGCAGGAAGCATCTCCCCGAACAGGGCCCAGGTGTTGCTGTCGGTGATCTTCACGTCCCGATACTGGCCCAGGGCGGACTTGTCCCCTACCAGGTGCACCAGCCGTCCCCCCGCCGTCCGGGCGGACAGGGGCCACCGGGCATCGTCGGTTTCGCCGTCCACCAGCACCCGCAGGGTCCGGCCCACATACCCGGCGTGGAGCCGGGTGGAAATCTCGTTCTGGGTGCTGCACAGAATGTCGAACCACTTCTGCTTCTCCGCCCGGGGCACCGGATCGTCCATTTTGGCCGCCGGGGTACCGGGCCGGGGGGAGAAGATGAAGGTGAACAGGGCGTCGAACTCCACCTGCCGCACCAGGTCCACGGTCTCCATGGCCTCGGCCTCCGTCTCGCCAGGGAAGCCGATGATCACGTCCGACGTCAGCACCAAGTCCGGCATGACCTTCCGGGCATAGCCGATCAGGTCCAGGTATTTCGCCCGGTCATAGGGGCGGTTCATGGCCCGCAGCACCCGGTCGCTGCCGGACTGCACCGGCAGGTGCAGCTGGTGGGCCACATGGCGGCTTTGGGCCATGGTGTCGAACAGCTTAAAGCTGGCGTCCTTGGGCTGGGAGGACATGAAGCGGATCAGGTAGTCGCCGTCGATCTTGTCCAGCTCCCGCAGCAGGTCCGCAAAGTCCCAGGGCTCCGGCAGGTCCTTTCCGTAGGAGTTCACGTTCTGGCCCAGCAGGGTGATCTCCTTGAAGCCCTCCGCCGCCAGCTGGCGGACCTCCTCCACGATCTTCTCCGGGGCGCGGCTGCGCTCCCGGCCCCGGACATAGGGGACGATGCAGTAGGAGCAGAAGTTGTTGCACCCGTACATGATGGACACCCACGCCCGGACCCGGCCCTCCCGGACCACGGGCATCCCCTCGGCAATGGAGCCGTGCTCGTTCTCCACGGAGAACACCCGGCCCCGGCGGGTATACACCCGGTACAGCAGCTCCGGGAACTTCCACAGGGCCTGGGGCCCGAACACCAGGTCCACATGGCGATAGCTCTCCCGGACCTTCCGGGCCACCTCCGGCCGTTGGGCCATGCAGCCGCACAGGCAGATGATCTGCTCCGGGTTCGCCTTTTTCGTGTGGGTCAGGGCGCCCAGGGTGCCGTATACCCGCTTTTCCGCATGGTCCCGGATGGCGCAGGTGTTCATCACCACAATGTCCGCCCGGGCGGCATCGTCGGTGAACTCGCACCCCATGTCCCGCAGCATCCCCAGGATATGCTGGCTGTCGGCCACGTTCTGCTGGCACCCGAAGGTGTCCACCAGAGCCAGAGGCGTCCGGCCCCGGGCCTGGTGCATGGCGTGGATTTTTTCGGTAAATTCCCGCTGGCGGGCCATCTGCCCGTCGTCGAGAAGCACTTGCTTTCTGTCCAATGGAAACCTCCCAGCCGCCCCGTGTCGTGAAAAAGGCGGCACTTCCCTAATTTAATAATTCATCATACCACATTTTCCGGCCTGATACAAGAAAGCCCGCCGGGAAAAATGGCGAAAAATTTGTGTCCCGGGCGCTTTATCTTGTCCATGGAATATGGTATACTGAAGAAAAATCGTCGAAAACGAGGATATCGCGCCATGAAAGACAACGAAAACAGGCGGCCCATGCCCCAGGCGGAGGCCGACGGCATCATCGAGGGCCGGAACGCCGTGATCGAGGCCCTGCGGGCCGGAACGGCCATCGACAAAATTTACCTGGCCAAGGGCGAGACGGACAAGACCCTGGGCCATATCGCCTCCCGGGCCCGGGAGGCCGGTGTGGTGGTGGTGGAGGCGGACCGGCGGAAGCTGGACGCCATGAGCCGCACCCACTCCCACCAGGGGGTCATCGCCCTGGCCGCCGTCCGGGAATACGTCAGCGTCCAGAGCATCCTGGATGCCGCCGCCGCCAAGGGGGAGCCGCCTCTGCTGGTGGTGTGCGACGAGATATCCGACCCCCACAACCTGGGGGCCATCCTCCGCACCGCCGAGTGCGCCGGGGCCCACGGGCTCATCATCCCCAAGCGCCGCTCCGCCGGGCTCACCGCCATTGTGGGGAAAACCTCCGCCGGGGCCGTCAGCTATCTGCCGGTGGCCCGGGTGGCCAACCTGACCTCCGTCCTGAAGGACCTAAAAAAGCAGGGGGTCTGGATCTTCGGCACCGCCGCCGGAGCCTCCACGGACCTGTACAGCGCCGATCTCAAGGGCCCGGCGGCCATTGTCATCGGCTCCGAGGGAGATGGCATGAGCCGCCTGGTGGCGGAAAACTGCGATTTCCTGGTCAGCATCCCCATGAAGGGGCATATTTCCTCCCTGAACGCGTCGGCGGCCGCCGCCATCCTGCTGTATGAGGCCGTGCGCCAGCGCCGGGGATAACAACGAGGGATCACCATGCGTAACGAAGACATGCGGCCCACGCCGCCGGAGATGGACTTCACCATAGACGACATTCTGGACGAATTCGGCTCGGGTGGGTCCCGAAGGGACCCGGAGCCGGCCCCGGAACCGGAGCCCATCCCCGAACCCGAACCGGTCCCCGAGCCTGAGCCGGCCCCCGAACCGGAACAAGAGCCGGAACAAGAACCACAACCAGAACCCGAACCGGAACCGGAGCCTGTTCCGGAGCCGGAGTATCGTCCGGACGACGAACCGCCCCGGGAGAACCCCCTGGACCGGCTGCGCCGCCGCTTCCGGCAGCGGCAGGAGGACCCGGACGAGCCCCGGGCCGTTCCGGAGGAGGACGACCAGGACGGCGTCCTGCCGGAGCGGGTGCCTTTGAGGGAGCGCCTGTCCGCCGCCGCCCAGTGGGTCCGGGACCGCATCCCCGCCCGGGACCTGGAAAACCCGGACGACGCCCCGGAGGAGCCGCCGGAGCCGGAGCCCACCATGGACGACGCCGCCCGGGAGCAGAAGTGGCAGTGCGCCCGGCTGCACCGGCAGCGTCTGCTGCTGACGGCGCCCACCCTGCTGGCCATAGCCGTGGCCGTTATCGACGGGCTGGATCTGCTGTCCCAGGGGTGGTATGACCACGTCTGGCTGCGCTGCGGCATACCGGCGGGGCTGCTGGCCCTGTGCCTGCTGCTGAGCACCCGGCTGTGGCACGAGGCAGGGGAGAGCCTGGGCCATGGGCGCGTCACCGCCCCGGCGGCGGCGCTGGTGTGCGGCCTGGCAGCCCTGGCGGACAGCGCCCAGTGCCTGTTTCTGGGGCAATGCCCGAATCTGCCCTTTGCCGCCCCGGCGGCGGCGTTGCTGTATCTGTGCGCCTGCGGCCAATATCGCGCCGCCCGGGCCCGGTATGACAGCTTCCGCCTGGCCCAGCTGGGTGGCACGCCGCCGTATGTGGCCTCCGTCACCGCCGCCGGAGCCTGCAAGCAGCAGGGGCGTCTGGAGGGCTTTTACCGCCTGTGGCAGTCCCCGGACCCCGCCGCCCGGTGGCAGCCCATTCTGACGCCGCTGTACCTGGCCCTGGCCACGGTGCTGGCCCTGGTGGCAGCCCTCAGCGGGCACCAGATGAACCGGTTCCTCTGGCTGTGGTCGGCGCTGCTGTCGGCCACGGTACCCCTGTCCCTGCCCCTGTCCGGGACGCTGCCCCTGTCCCTGCTGTGCCGCCGCCTGCACAAAAGCGGCTGCGCCGTGGCAGGCTGGAGGGGGGCCCGGGCCATTACCGCCGCCCGCCGGGTGGTGGTCACGGACGAGGACCTGTTCCCGGCCGGGGTCCTGTCCCTGCACGGCAAGGAGAAGAACGAGCCCTCCGCCGCCCTGGGTACGGTGGAGCTTAACGGCCTGAAGGTATACGATCAGGAGATCGGCGAGGCCCTGGCCTATGCCGAGGCCCTGTGCCGGGCCGCCGGAAGCCAGCTGACGCCCCTGCTGCTGCAGCTGATGGACGGCCAGGTCAGCTTCCGCTACGACGCCCACGACCTGCACTATTACGAGGACGGCGGCATCGACTGCACCATCCGGGGGGCCACGGTGGCCATGGGCAGCGCCTATTTCATGAAAAAGCGCCGCATCGCCCTGCCCCGGGACCTGAAAATGGAAACCGGTGTTTTCATGACGGTGGACGGCCGCCTGGCGGCCATCTTCGCGGTGAAGTACCTGCCCTCCCGGAACGTGGAGTGGGCCCTGCGGGCTCTGCGCCGGAACCGGGTGACCCCGGTGCTGGCCACCCGGGGCGTCAACATCACCCCCAATCTGCTGAAGCGGAAATTCCGCCTGAACGCCCGGCCCATTTACCCGGGGGTGGCCACCCGGCTGGCCCTGGCGGACCTGACCGCCCAGCCCGGGGAGACCCCCAACGCCCTGATCTATCGGGACGGCCTGCTGCCTATGGCGGAAACCGTCATCGGCAGCCAGCGGATGTGTCAGGCGGTGCGCTGGTCCACCGTCCTCAGCTGGATCGGCGGCCTGTGCGGCCTGGTGCTGTCGTACTATCTGACCACCGCCGGCGATTTCGCCGCCCTGTCGCCGCTGTACATGCTGGCCTTCCTGGTTCTGCTGCTGCTCCCCACCCTGCTGCTGTCGGGGCTGGTGAAGTATTACTAATACTTGTCCAAAATGCGCGAAACCCGCGGGCGGCAAACTCTGCGAGACCTTTTTAATAAGCAAAAAACTTCCCCTGCCATAGGCAGGGGAAGTTTTTGCGTTGTCTGGCAGGGGACCGGATCCCCTTGCTTTTGCGGGGTTACTGGAGCAGCAGCAGGCTGAACACCAGGGTGAACAGTGCCACCGTTTCGATAATACCGATGACAATGAAGTAGTTTGCCGTGCCCTTTCCGGTCTCGCCCAGCGCGTCGGCGGAGGCGGCGGCCACCTTGCCCTGGAAGAAGGCGGACAGGCCGATGGCCAGGCCCGCGAAAATGCCGGTGAACATGGCCAGAGCCGCGTCACAGCCGCCCTCCACGGCGCTGCGGATGAAGTTCATCAGCAGGAAGCCATAGATGGTCTGGGTCAGAGGTGCGCCGGAGAAGGCCACCATGATGAAGGGAGCGGGCTTGCCGTTGGCGTAGCACTTTTTCCACGCACCCACGGAGGCCTGAGCCGCAAAACCGGAACCGAACGCAGAGCCCATGGCGGACAGGCCCAGAGCGCACGCCATACCAATAAATTCGATATTCATAGTTGATCTCCTATCCGTTTATTTTTTGATTTTATCGTGCTTTTTAAAGGGATCGTAAGCAATACCGGCCCACTCCATACCCAGCTGACCGGAAAACTCCAGCAGGTTCAGGCGGACGCCGTGGACCACCACAGACAGCAGGCCCATGACGATGTTCAGCCCGTGACCGATCAGCAGGATCAGGACGGCGGCGATGACCAGGGGGCCCTTGAAGCCCAGGGCCATGTTGTTGAAGCTCTGGGCGATGGCCAGAGACGCCATGCCCACGGCAAACAGGCGGATGTAGCTCATGATGTTGCCGAAGGCGCTGATGGTGTTCAGGAACACCGTGAACGCGTCGCCCAGGCCCGCCTTCAGGCCCTGGCCGAAGCTCTTGTCCGGGGACATACCGCCGAACAGCACCACCAGCAGGAAGCCCGCGATGACCACGCAGGCCACAGGCATCAGGTTCACCTGCTGGCCGATGACCAGGTACAGCACCACGAAATACAGGGCGTCGATGGCGGCCAGCCACCCCAGGTCCGCCAGCCAGCTCAGGTCCTTCTCCCCCAGCTTGCGCCGGATGTTCATGACGCAGGCCAGCGACAGCTGCACCGTGCCCAGGATGAAGCAGAACTTCATGATGGTGTTCTGCTGGGTGGTGGATTCCACACCGAAGTGGGCGGGATAGTTGGCGAAGGTGGGGATCACCAGGCTCCGGAGCAAGGGCACGTCCATGGCCTGCTCCAGGCCGAACCAGGTGCCTGTCAGCGCGCCCCACACAATGGTGGCAATGGACAGCAGCCACAGCAGCTGCACCGCGGTGGACGCCTTCTTGCTTTTCAGGGTCATGACCAGCGCCGCCAGCAGGAACAGGCAGCCGTATCCCGCGTCGCCGATGATCATGGCAAAGAACAGGGTGAAGAAGCCCAGAAACCAGAAGGAAATGTCATACTCCCGGTAGCCGGGAACCACGCCCAGAATGTCGAACACCGGGATCATCAGCCGGGTGACCTTGTTGTACTTGACCTTGGTGGGGACCTTGTCGTCATCGGCGGCGGGGTCCTCCATGGCCCAGGCCCAGTGGGCCTGGGCGGCGGCCTTCTTGAAGCCCTCCACCTCCGCTGCCGGGATATAGCCGGTGAGCCACACCAGGCCGTCCTGACTCTGGGAGGTGTTGCTGACGGAGGAGTACTCGGCGGCGTTCTGGGTCTTGAGCATCTGGTCGTGGATGCTGGGCAGGTGCTTGGCGGCCTCGGTCAGGAAGGCTTGGCAGCTGCGAAGCCCCTGGTCGCAGTCGTCCCGCTCACGCCGCAGCTGACCCGCACCCTTATCGGGGATAGGGAACTCGGTGACGGGGTAGGTCCCCGGCAGGGGACCGATGGAGGCCAGGGTGGGCATTTTCCCCACCGGGGCCAGGCGGATGATCTTCACGTCCGGGTCCGCCGCAAGGGCGGCCATGGTCTTTTTATCCGTCCGGTAGACGTGGATGTCGAAGCCCTGGTCCTTCAGCTCCCGCAGCTCCTCCGGGGAGAAATCGCCCCACTCGGCCAGCTTCTCCGCCGCCGCACCGGCGGCGGTTTTCTTCTCCTGCAGGGTCTTGCGGCGCTCCAGGCAGTCGGCCAGCTCCTTATAAAAAGGCTCAAAGTCCTTGTCGGACATGGGCGCGGTCTCCCGGCCCGGGCCGGCGTACTCCTGCAGGGCCATGTCCATCCGGGACAGCTGCGCGAAGCGCTCCAGATGCCGCTGGTCGGCGCTGGCCTTTTCGCCGAAGTGGACGATGCCCAGGGTCCGCAGCCGGTCCAGCAGGGCGGTTTTTTCCGATGCGGCCGCCACAATGTGGACGACCTTCATTTTTTCGATCATCCGCTCACCTCCTGGAGCTTCTTCTTGGCGATCTTGCCCCGCACCACGGCGGAGGTCTGCTGGTCGCCCAGGTAGATGCCGATGACCCGGATGTTCTCCTTGGCCTCGGGGATCTTGACCTTTTCAAACAGGTTCACCCGCTGGGCCGTGGAGCGCAGCTCCTGCTCCAGAAGCTCCACCTGGCGGCGGAGGGTCTTTTCCAGAGCATCCAGCCGGGCGATCTCCCGCAGGCGCACGGCGGCGGTGTCCACCCACAGGGGGTAGTCCGCCACGTCGTATTGGATCTCCTCAAAGCTCAGCTCCTGGAACACCGGAACGGTGACACCGGCGATGTTCTCCTGGCCGCACACCACATGGTGGGGGCGGATCAGGGTCTCCAGGCGCTTGTCCGCCGGGAAGCTGTCGTTTTCCGCGAAAACGGCCACCCAGTCGTCCAGTCCCGCCACGGCGGCCCGGCGCTGCTGCTCCACCTGCTCCAGCTGGGCCGTTACCTGCATCACCACGGACTGCAGCTGCTGCTTTTTCAGCTGCAGGGTGGGCAGATAGCGCTGAAACTGCTTCAGGCGGTCCTTCTGCACCTTCAATTCATTTTTGGTAAGTTTGACAGCCATAGGCGCACCCTCATTCCACGGCGGACCGCTTGGGCCATCTCTCCTGGATGAGGCTGGTTTTCAGGCCGGTTTCGTTGGGCTCGAAGCACTCGGCCAGGATCTCCCAGCCCAGGTCCAGCGCCTCCTCCAGCGGGATATTCACGCTCAGGTCCATCAGCTTCGTTTCAAACAGGTGCCCGTATTTCAGCAGCTTTTCGTCCCACTCGGACATCATGAAGCCCATGGACTTCTTTTCCAGACTCTCCTTATAGGCGCTGTACAGCCGGATCATGCCGTCCATCAGGGCCCGGTGGTCGCTTCTGGTCTTGTCGTTGACGTTCTGCTTCAGGCGGGACAGGGAGCCGAAGGGCTCAATGTGGCCGTTTTTCAGGTAATACTGGCCCTCGGTGATATAGCCGGTGTTGTCGGGCACCGGGTGGGTCACGTCGTCGCCGGGCATGGTGGTAACGCCCAGGATGGTGATGGAGCCCGCACCCTCAAAGTCCACGGCCTTTTCATAGCGGGCGGCCAGGCAGCTGTACAGATCGCCCGGGTAGCCCCGGTTGGAGGGCACCTGTTCCATGGTGATGGCCATTTCCTTCTGGGCGTCGGCGTAGTTGGTCATATCCGTCAGCAGCACCAGGACCCGCTTTCCGGCCAGGGCGAACTGCTCCGCCACGGCCAGGGCCATATCGGGCACCAGGGTGCACTCCACGGTGGGGTCGGAGGCGGTGTGGATGAACATCACCGTGCGGCCCATGGCGCCGCTCTTTTCCAGGGTGTCCCGGAAGTACAGATAGTCGTCGTACTTCAGGCCCATGCCGCCCAGGACGATCACGTCCACCTGGGCCTGCATGGCGATGCGGGAGAGCAGCTGGTTATACGGCTCGCCGGACACGGAGAAGATGGGCAGCTTCTGGCTTTCCACCAGGGTGTTGAACACGTCGATCATGGGGATACCGGTGCGGATCAGCTTGTTGGGCACGATACGCTTGGACGGGTTCACGGAGGGGCCGCCGATGGGGATCATGTTCTCCGTCAGGGCGGGGCCGTTGTCCCGGGGGACACCGGCGCCGTCGAAGATGCGGCCCAGCAGGTGGTCGGAGAAGGACACCATCATGGGGCGGCCCAGGAACCGGACCGGGTCCGTGGTGCTGACGCCCTGGGTGCCGCTGAACACCTGCAGCGTCACCAGGTCCTTGTCCAGCTTGATGACGTTGGCGTAGCTGTCGCCCACCAGGGCCAGGTCGCCATTGCGGACGCCGGAGGCCCGGACCGTGACCACGTTGCCCACGATGGACTCAATTTTCGTGTAAACTTTCTGCATATTGACTCCCCTCTCAACCCGCTGCCTTGCTCAGGTAAAAGTCCTTGAGCCGCTTTTCTTGGGCCTCAAATTCCGGGGTGCGGAACACGGTGTTGTGCCAGTCCAGGAACTCCTGCCGGACCTGGTTGAAGAAGGCGCGGATCTCTTTTTTGTCGCTGAGTGCGAAATCCCGGGTCAGCACGTCATACAGCACGTTGAACTCGTGGATCTGACGGTCAGGGTCGCAGGCGGCGTCGATGGGATCGAAGGAGTTCTGCTGCAGATACACCGCATCCAGCAGCTCGCCCTTCTGATAGACGATATAGTCCTCGGCGGAGGTACCCTCCTCGCCGATGACCTTCATCATCTGGTTGATCTCGTTGCTGCGCTTGAGGATGCTGCGGGCCTGCTCCACCCGCTCCATATCCACCACGCCCCGGTACTTGGACCAGGAGTCGATGGGGTGGATGGCGGGGTATTTGCGGGCGTCGGACCGCTCGCGGGACAGACCGTGGAACGCGCCCACCACCTTCAGGGTGGCCTGGGTCACGGGCTCCTCGAAGTTGCCGCCGGCGGGAGACACGGTGCCGCCGATGGTGACGGAGGCGATCTTGCCGCTCTTCAGCCGGACCTTACCGGCCCGCTCATAGAAGGAGGCGATGACGGACTCCAGATAGGCGGGGAAGGCCTCCTCGCCGGGGATCTCCTCCAGACGGCCGCTCATCTCACGCATGGCCTGGGCCCAGCGGCTGGTGGAATCCGCCAGCAGCAGCACGTCCAGACCCATCTGGCGGTAATACTCCGCCATGGTAACGGCGGTGTACACCGACGCCTCACGGGCGGCCACGGGCATGGAGGAGGTGTTGCAGATGATGATGGTGCGCTCCATCAGGGAGCGTCCGGTGCGGGGGTCCACCAGCTCGGGGAACTCCTTCAGCACCTCCACCACCTCGCCGGCCCGCTCGCCGCAGGCGGCCACGATGACCACGTCCACGTCGGCGTTCTTAGCCTCCATGTGCTGCAGAACGGTCTTGCCCGCGCCGAAGGGGCCGGGCACGCAGAAGGTGCCGCCCTTGGCCACCGGCAGGAAGGTATCGATGGAGCGGAGCTTGGTCACCAGGGTCTCATCCGGGCGCAGACGCTCCTCATAGCAGCGGATGGGCTGCTTCACGGGCCAGGAGAACACCATGGTCAGCTCTTTCTCCTCGCCGCTTTCGTTTTCCAGCACCGCCACGGTGTCCCGGACGTTGTACACGCCCTTTTCCCGGACGGATTTCACCCGCCAGCCCTGGTCCTTCAGGCCGAAGGGCACCATGATCAGGTGGGTGAACAGCCCCTCGGGCACGCTGCCCACGGCGTCGCCTGCGGTGACGTGGTCACCGGGCTTCACCAGGGGGGTAAACTCCCAGTCCTTGTTGGGGATGGGGTCCAGATACACGCCCCGCTGCAGGAAGAAGCCGCACTGCTGCGCCAGCTCCGGCAGGGGGTTCTGCAGACCGTCGAACACCTGGGTCAGCAGGCCCGGGCCCAGCTCCACGCTCATCAGCTCGCCGGAGAGCTCCACCTTGTCGCCCACCTGGATGCCGTTGGTCATTTCATAGATCTGCATGCTGGCCGTGTCGCCGTTGACGCGGATGACCTCGCCCTTGAGCCGGTCATCGCCCACCAGGACATAGCCCACTTCATTCTTTCGGACGGAGCCGGAAAAGGTGGCTGCCACCAGATTCCCGTTCACTCCGGTCACATATCCTGTCACTTTGTCCATTTTGATTCTCCTGTTTCGTTATAGGCTGGAAACCTGCTGGCGGATGCTCTGCATCAGGCCTTCGAAGGCCCGCTTGCCGGACTCATACCGGAAGGTCCGCTGCCGCTCCAGCAGCTGCAGCTTCATGGCGTAGCCGTACAGGGCGTGGTCATCGAAGTTGTGCAGGCCGATCATGCCGTCCAGGCGGCGGAATTCCAGGTCCAGCAGCAGCCGCTCCCCCTCCAGGGGATTTTCGGCGTTCACCGCCGCCGTCACCGTCTGGACAATGCCGGCGTCCCGGTCGGAGGGCACGGCGCAGGGCCGTCCCAGCTTCACGTTCCGCTGATACGTCAGCTCCCGGCACAGGGCCTTGTAAAACCCGGCCCACTCCGACAGCAGCGGCCCCTTGTCCGAGTCCACCGTCAGCTCCTCCAGCGTCCGGTATACCCCGGCGCTGACCGCCGAGCGGCACATGGCCAGAAAAGCGGCGTAGTCCATGGGAGGCTCCCCCTGGGTCCGGAGCATGGGCAGGCTGGAGATGAGATAGTAGTAGGAAGCCATAGGCCGCCCCCTTACAGGTGCATATCCCGGAAGAAGGGCATGAGCATCTCCGCGATCTCCTGGTCGGAGCAGTCAAAATAGCCGGAGCCGTCCTTGGCGGCCAGCCGGAAGCCTGCGCCCACCTTCTTGGAGGGGCGGAGCTCCAGGCCGTTTTTCAGCTCCTGGGCCAGCTGCTGGCGGATGCCGTCCGTCACCTGACCCACCTCCACGGCGTAGCCGGAAACGTCCTCTCCCTGGAGGGCTGCCTGGATGAGCTTGGCCAGCGTCTGCTGGTCCAGAGCCTTGCCCACGTCGGCGGCCAGGATTTTCTCAAACTCCTGCTGCACCTCCTGCCGGAAGGCCAGGACTGCGTCCCGCTTGGCCTGCTGGGCGCTGAGCTGGGCGCTGTTTTTGAACACCTCGATCTCGGCCTTGGCGTCGTCCCGCAGCTTATCCGCCTGACTCTTTGCGTCGGCGATGATGGCGTCCGCCTGCTTCCGGGCGTCGGCCAGGATCGCGGCGGCCTGCTGATTTGCGCTGTCGATGCCGTCCTTTTTGATGGAAGAAACAAGATCCTGAATCTGAAGTTCCATAATTGATCACCTTCTTGTCTGTATTTGCCTGATAGAACTGCGGGTATGTCCATATTATAATACACGCCCCAAAAAATGCAACACATTTCGGCGAATGTGTCATACAATTTCCTTATACAACGTCCCTGACATATCTACTTTTTCACTGTTTATGTTTCCCCAGAATGAACAGTATCATGCAGGGATTTCCTGAATCTGGAAAAATGCCGGCACTCCCTCACTCCTCAAGGCGCAGCAGTCCCCGCTGCACCGAGTCGGACAGGACGAATTTCTTGTCCCCCTTGGCAGGGAAGCGTATCTCCACGATGGGGTCCCGGAAGGACAACACGGTTCCCGGTCCGAAAACCCTGTGGACGGCTCTCTGCCCGGAACGGGCCCCGGACGGCGGCAGCGCCGCCTGCTCCCGGGGCACCGCCGCCGGAGCCGGCCGGTCCGGGGCCCTCCAGGCCACGGCCCGCCGGTCCACCATCTGGCCCAGGGTCAGGAACTCCGTCTCGCCGGAGGCATAGGCCACCATGCACTGCCCCCGGCAGCAGGCCCGGATCACGCCGCCGCCCTTTTCGGCGTGTCGATAGTGCTTTCCGCACGGCTCCGTATTCAGGGAGGCGAACACGTCCTCCGGCCCGATGTATTCCCGGGGCAGCTCCCGGCGCAGCTCGTCGGCAAAGGCGGACTCCCGATTCCGGCAGGAGAACAGATACAGCCGGTTCCGGGCCCGGGTCACGGCCACATAGAACAGCCGCCGCTCCTCCTGATACTGGTCCTGCTGCCCGGCGTCCTTCGGCTCCGTCACCGCCGGAAGGATGCCGTCCAGCACGTCCAGCAGATACACCGTGTCGTACTCCAGGCCCTTGCTGGAGTGGACGGTGGACAGGATCAGTCCCCCGCCGCAGGGCAGGGAGGGAGCCGACACCAGGGCCTGCAGCTCGTCCAGGCGGCGGCACAGCCCCTCCAGCCCGGTCTCCTGCCGGGCCAGCAGGCAGAGAATTTCATATTTGCCGCCGTCCAGCTTCTGGCGCTCCGCATAGTCCCGGTAGCGCAGGCCGTCCCAGATGCGGCTCAGGCCCTGGGCGGCAGTGTCCTGCAAAAGCATGGGCAGCATGGTCAGCAGGGCAGCGGCGCTGTCCCTGCCGTATTGGGACAGCTGCGGAAAGCCCAGCAGCTCCCGAAGGATGGAGCCTCCGGTGGCCCGGCTTTTCTGGCAGGCATACTCCGCCGCCTTTTTGGAGATTCCGCCGCCGACCTTGTAGTAAATTCGCAGAAAGGTCTCCGCGTCCGTCTGGTCATGGGCCAGGGCGATGATGTCCCGGATGTCCGCCACGATCCGGTGGGTGAAAAAGGCGTCGTCCATCCGGCGGCAGCGATAGGGTATCCCGCCCCGGTCCAGCAGGTCGATCAGCGGCAGGGCGCTGTCGTTGTTGCGGTAAAGCACCGCCGTCTCCTCCCGGACGCTGGCCGCCATATTCACCAGCCAGGGGTACTGGTCGGCCCGGTCCATGGCGTAGATCACCCGGACGGCAGCGCCGGAGGCCCGGGTGGGGTGGATGGTCTTGGGGCGGCGGTGGTGATTTTTCCGGATGAAGGCGTCCGCCGCCCGGAGAATTTCCGGCGTGGAGCGGTAGTTTTCCTCCATCAGCAGCACCCGGGCCCCGGGATAGGTCTGTTCAAACTGCATCAGGGCATCCGGATAGGCGGCCCGGAAGCCATAGATGCTCTGGTCCTCGTCGCCTACCATGAAGATGTTGCCGCTTTTCCCGGCCAGCAGGCGGATGATGGCGTGCTGGATCCGGGAGGTGTCCTGGGATTCGTCCACGCAGATATAGGGGAAGCGGTTCTGAAAATGGGTCCGCACATCCTCGTGGAGCTCCAGGATTTTCTTGGCGTACACCATCTGGTCGTCATAGTCCATCCATTTATTGTCCCGCAGGGCCTTGCCGTATTCCCGGTACAGCTCCGGGAATTTCTCGAAGCCGGTGTCCAGCTCCCCCAGCCGCTCCTCCGGCAGCATCATATTTTTGGCATAGGCGATGCTCTTGCGCAGCTCCTTCACCACGCTCTGGGTGGGGTACTCGCCGCACAGGTCCCGGTACAGGTCCGAAACCAGCTTCGCCAGGGCACTCTCGTCCTCCGCCAGGATGAAGGGCGGCCTCTTGCCGCAATTTTGGGCATAGTAGGCGATGATCTTGGAGGATACGCCGTTGATGGTGCGGATCTCCGGGGGATGGGGGCAGTCCTGGCCGAACAGGGCGGCAAAGCGCTGCTTCATCTCCCCGGCGGCGGCCCGGGTATAGGTCATGGTGAGGATCTGGTCCGGCGCAATGCCGCAGCAGCACAGCATATAACCCAGGCGGGTCACCAGCACGGTGGTTTTCCCGCTGCCGGGCACCGCCAGCAGCAGCACAGGGCCCTCCACGGCGTGCACCGCCTCCTGCTGCTGGCGGTTCAGCCGGGCGGCATATTTCCGGTCAAAGGCTTCCCGGTCCATGGCGCGCCTCCTTTGTCTTTTATGGTCCGGCATGCATTTTATCACAAATCAGAAGGCTTTACAATCGGCTCCCGCCCCGCCGCCGGAACCGAATTTTTGCCCGCTGGGGAAGAAAATGCTTGCAATCCGCCGGGAAATGTGTATAATAGATGAGCAGGGTGTGCTGCCCTGTTCATATGGGCTTGTAGCTCAGCTGGGAGAGCGTTCGGTTCGCATCCGAGAGGTCGAGGGTTCGAATCCCTTCAGGTCCACCAACACAATAGAATCCGAACCCTTTGCCGATTGGCCGTGGGTTCGGATTTATTGTTTTGTCCGCCGTCCCGGCATAATTTTCCCCGCCGCCGCATAATAGACAGGGGAGGGGAACGCTATGAAGCCTGCTGTTTATCTGTACGGTGTGCCGGGTCAATACGAAAACTATCTGGCGGCACTGGAGAGCGCCGGGGCCCGGGTGGTCCTGTGCCGGGACCTGTACCGCAGTCTGGACTGCGGGGGACTGCTGCTGCCCGGCGGCGGGGACATCCGGGGCCCCCTTCCGGGAACGGAGTCCTTTCTGATCGACTCCTTTGCCCGGTCCCGGCGGCCCATTCTGGGGATCTGCCGGGGACTCCAGGCCCTGAACGTCCACTGGGGCGGGACCCTGCGGGATATCCCCGGCCACCAACTGCCCCGGGGCGATCTGGTGCACCCCACCCGGGCGGAGGGGCTGATGGCCCGTCTGCTGGGAGAAGCTCCCGCCGTCACCAGCTGCCACCACCAGGCGGTGGACCGCCTGGCCCCGCCCTTACAGGCGGTGCAGTGGTCCCCGGACGGCGTGGTGGAGGCGGCGGTCCACCGGCAGCTGCCGGTGCTGGGGATCCAGTGGCACCCGGAGCGCCAGAGCTATGGCCTGCGCCGGGCGGACGCCCCGGGGGCAGAGGCCCTGTTTGCCTATTTCGCTGCACTGATAGGAGGAGAACCATGGACAGACCCGTGCGGGAGCTGAATCTGGAGCTGGGGCGGCCCGACGCCGCGGAAGCCCTCCGCCGCCTGGCGGCGGAGGTGGAGGCCGCCCGGAAAATGGGGACTCCGGCCATGAAGCTGATCCATGGCTACGGCTCCTCCGGCAAAGGCGGGCGGCTGCGCACTGCCTGCCGCACCTGGCTGCGGCAGCAGGAGCTGTGCTTTCTGCCCGGGGAGGAGTTCAGCATCTTCAACCAGGAGGCCCGCCGGTGGCTGGCCCTGTGTCCCCAGCTGCGGCAGGACCGGGATCTGGACGCCGAAAACCGGGGCGTCACCTATGTTCTGCTGAAAAAATAACAAAAACCGCCGTGCGGTAGCTTCCAATAAGACAGCATGAGAACATTACTGGCATAGGGGAGCTGCCGTACAGGAGTGCGACAAGAAAAATTGGCGATACTTGGTTTTCACAACCAGGTATCGCCTTTTTCTATCTTTAGCAGAATGTTTGAAGCTATTATTGGAGGTATATAAGATGCAGGAACTGAACTATATTCGTTGTGGTGATTACTATATTCCCGAAATTCGCTTACCGGAGGAAAACAGACCTATCGGTCGGTGGGGACGTATGCACAGAGATTATATCAAGGAGCATAACCCTGTCCGCTTCAATGATCTGTGCCTTAGCGGTGAACTGTGGACGTATCTGGCGGATTTGAATGAGCAGGCACAGAATCGCCTTGAACTTATCATTAAGCAAATGAAAGCCGCTGAGGACGTAACAGAGGGTATGAAAAAGACTGACCAGATGGCATGGGTCGGAGCTATGAACAGCATCCGCAACCGAGCAGAGGAAATTATCCTTCGTGAGATGATCTATGAGGAGAAGGCGATATGAGAATCCTTGAAGAATTTTGGTACGGCAATATTGAGCCTACAGAGTACGACACTTCCTCTAAGGAGTACAAGAAGCTGTTGGAACTGATTTGCCGAAATGAAGAAAAGCTCAAAGCAACCATGACAGACGAGCAAAAGGAGTTGTTTGAAAAATATACCGATTGCGTGCGGGAGTATCAAACCATCACGGATTGTTTGATCTTCCAAAACAGTTTTAAGCTGGGTGCAAGAATGATGTTAGAAGTCATGGAAGAATAATTGAATATCCAATGTTGGGGCTTGTGCCTGATTGAGCACAAGCCCCTTTCATCTTCTATACAACCTGTGACGAAGTTGCTTCTGTAACATCTGTCCATGTTGGACAGATGTTCTTAACTATGAAATACTTCTATGCTATAATGGGAAAACACAAACATCAAAAAGTATGATATAATTAAACAAATAGGAACTTAAGGTCACCACGGAGAGGTAATTTACATGGATAAGGTAACTTCATATATCAAAGAGTGCGAAACCGAATTTATGCAACTGTTAGGACTAACTTCTTTTCCAATTTATGGATATACGGAATATCATGCTGCTCAAATTGGTTTCTTGAAAGTTTTGGGTGTAAAGAGTATCAAGCAAAACATTTCGTTTTCAATGAGTGATTTTATTGATACTGAGTCGGGATATATGAGTATTCAGGATTATGTTGATGCACCATTGTTGCTTGCAAACGAATTGATTGGCCATGCGAACTTTCCAACTGAATTTAAGGTGCTTAAAGACACTATGGGAGTAATCTTTAATTACTTTGGTAGACGTTCAATCTGTAAAATGTATTCTAAAGATTATCAAGACAATGCAGATACTTCTACAATCGAAAAACTACTTACTCACGCAATGTGCAGCTTCTTAAAAACGTATCTGATTGGTGTACTTACTAATCAGCAAATTGCCGTACTTGGAAAATTCTATAAAGACATGTTTTGGGCATTGGTAAATAGATACCATGTATAGCTCTTAAATATATGTTACGGAAATTCTGCCCAGCTTGGGCAGAATTTTTATTATCGTATAATTTTACTCCAACCAATTGAATTATTCACGATCTCGTGATATAATAATTGATAATGTTAAGGAGGGTTTCGCTATGGCTGTAACATACAAAAAGCTATTTCATTTGCTGATTGACAAGGGTATGACTAATGCCGAGCTGATGGAGAAGGCGGGATTTAGTGCAAATATCATTACTCGTCTTAAACGTGATGAGTATGTCTCAATAGAAAGTATAGAAAAAATCTGCAAAGCACTACAATGCGGAGTGGACGATATTTTAGAGTTCGTCAACAAGGAGGAGCAGCATGAAAATTAACGACTATAACGCAACATTAGATGAAAAAATGTCTGAGTTTGATATGTGGGTAACTCCTTCACTTGGAGAAATAAGAGATACTCCGCAATTCAGAGTTAATCTTGAGCAATTAAAAAAGGGCTTTGACTATATGGCCGATATTACCGAAAATTTTGCAGATGTATCACATTGCTCATCGTCTGCCTTAGCGGTAAACGTACTGAGTTATCTATCAGGTGAAAATGATGATACGGCCAAGGACATTCTTGATAGTATATGTAACGTTCTTTTACTGGCTACTGGAAAAACCGATAACAACCTAAAGTGCCAGTTCCCTCTTATGCTTAAAAATCAAATTGGAATAAGTACTTATCCTCAAAAAATAAGTGGAGGAAGATGGCGAGACAAAGCTATTCCTCGAGCTTTTTCCATGACAGATGTTACTAAAATTATAGTACAACTTGCTGGTAAAGATGATTATAGAATAGTATTTGTTGAAAGCTATTTCCATTTGATTGTATCGGATGAAGATTACGCAAAGCAGCTCTGGAGCCTCGGAAATGCCTACGTTCCGCAGAGCGTTGGGTGCAAAGAGAAGCGAGGAAGCAAAGAAAGAACTTTCTGCCAAGAAGCGAACCCTGCAGAAATCCGAAAACCGTCTGGCTGAATTGGACAGATTGTTCAAGCGTATTTATGAGGACATGGTCAACGGGAAACTGTCCGAAGCTCGTTTTCAGATGTTGGCTGATGATTATGAGCAGGAGCAGGCAGACCTGAGAGTCAAGATTGAAATGCTTGAAAACGAAATACAGAATCAAGAAGATCAAGCGGAGAATGTTGATAGGTTTATTCGACAGGCAAAAAAATACCTGTACTTGGAGAAGCTGACCCCCACAATTCTGAACGATATGGTCAATGCCGTATATGTTCATGCACCGGACAAGTCCAGCGGACACCGAGTGCAGGATGTGACGATCAGCTACAACTATATCGGCATACTCCCCGCCAATTTACTCTATGACGTTATGAACGGAAAAGCGGCATGATTACTCATGCCGCTTCCCGAAAACATTATTATACTGTTTTATTGGACCGCTCCTTGAAGCGCTTCTTTTTTCAAGCGCTTCACGGCGTTTTTTCATTCCAGGGATGCCTTGTATCCCTCGCCCCAGGCCCACATGGAGTCCAGAATGGGCTTCAGGCTCCGGCCCAGCGGGGTCAGGGAATACTCCACCCGGGGCGGCACCTCGGCATAGACCTCCCGGTGGACCAGGCCGCTTTTCTCCATGTCCCGCAGCTGGGCGGCGAGCACCTTCTGGGACACATCGCCCACAGATTTTCTCAGCTCGCCGAAGCGCTTCATGCCCGGCATCAGGTCCCGGAGGATCAGCACCTTCCACTTGTCGCCGATCAAGGTCAGCGTGGTCTCCACCGGGCAGGCGGGCAGCTGGTCCTTTTTCTTTGCCTCACTCATGTCCATAAAACCTCCCCAAAAGCTGTCCCGGTTTCCGGCGGGACGTCCCGCAAAAGCCGGGCTTTGTCCCGGTTTTTATCCGGGACAGGCCGGGACGGAAAGCCCTGTCCCGGCGTTTTTTGCGGTCTTTTTATTTTCCCACGCAGAAGCGGGAGAAAATGGTCTGGATCAGGTCGTCCCGGATGTGTTTTCCGTTCAGCTCCCCCAGGGCCTCCAGGGCGGCCTCGGCATCGGTGAGCACCACGTCCGGGGTCATGCCGATGCGCAGGGCGCTGCGGGCGCTGCGGACGGAGGCCAGAGCCCGGGCCACGGCGTCGGCCTGGCGGGCATTGGTCAGCAGCTCCCCGGGGCGGCCCTCCCCGGCGGGGTACATGGCTCCGATGGCGTCGCACAGGACGGACACCCCCTCGCCGCTGCGGGCGGACAGGGACACCACGTTGTCGAACTCGTCGGCCAGTCGGCCGATGTCCACCGCCCGGGGCAGGTCGGATTTGTTCACCGCCACCAGCAGGTTGGGCGCCTGCCGGGCCAGGTCCATAGCCTCCCGGTCGGCCTCCGTCAGGGGCCGGGAGCCGTCCAGCACCAGCAGGGCCAGGGATGCCTGGCGGGCGGCGGCCCGGGCCCGCTCCACGCCGATCTTCTCCACGGCGTCCTCCGTCTGGTGAATGCCCGCCGTGTCGCACAGGCGCAGCAGCACATGGCCCACCCGGACCTTTTCCTCCACCGTGTCCCGGGTGGTTCCGGCCACGTCGGTGACAATGGCCCGGTCATAGCCCAGCAGGGCGTTGAGCAGGGAGGACTTGCCCACGTTGGGGCGGCCCAGGATCACCGTGGGGACCCCTAATTTCAGGAGCTTTCCCCGGGAGAAGGTGGCCAGCAGCTCCTCCAGCCGGTTTTCGGCGCGGCGGAGGGTATCCAGCATGTCCTCCCGCTGGAGGTCGCCGATGTCCTCGTCGGGATAGTCCACCACGGCGTAAAACCGGGAGACGATGGCCATCAGGCCGTCATAAATCTCCGCCACGGTGCGGCTGAGGACCCCCTCCAGCTGGCCCACGGCGTTGTGGGCGGCCTGGGCGGTCTCGGCGTCGATCAGGTCCGCCACGGCCTCCGCCTGCAAAAGGTCCATGCGGCCGTTGAGAAAGGCCCGGCGGGTGAACTCGCCGCCCTTGGCCTGGCGGGCTCCGGCGGCAAACAGGGCGGCCAGGGCCGCGTCCAGCACCACCGGGCTTCCGTGGCACTGCAGCTCGCCGCAGTCCTGGCCGGTGTAGCTGCCGGGGCCGGGGAACAGCACCGCCAGGGCGCTGTCGATGACCTGGCCGTCCCGGTCCAGCACGTCCCCCAGCACCAGGCGGCGGGGCTCCTGCCGGGACATGGGGCGGCCGTTTTTCGGGCGGAACACCCGGTCCAGCACGGCGCAGGTGTCCGGCCCGGACAGGCGCACCACGCCAATGGCCGACGGCCCCGGAGCCGTGGCAATGGCGGCGATGGTATCAGACATGGAAACGCACTCCTTTTATACATACATGCTGTCAGTATAGCATGATTTGTTGCCCCGGGCAAGGCAGCAGGCGATAATTCCCCGGGAAACGGGGCAGACTATGGGCAGATCAACGGAAAGGAGGGGCGGAATATGCAGGCTATGGTCCATGCGAAAACGTGCATCCAGTGCGGGCTGTGTCCGGCAGTATGCCCGGACGTGTTTACCCTGGATCCCGGGGAACCCGCCCGGGCCATCAGCGGCCCGGTGCCGGAGGAGTGCCGGCTGGCGGCCCAGGAGGCGGCGGACAGCTGCCCGGTAGGGGCCATTGAGATCCGGTGAACAAAAGGCGGGGGGACGCGGGCCCTCTCAGTCGGCTGCGCCGACAGCTCTCACAGAGGGAGAGCCAAGTCCGTAGGGCCCGCTGCCCTCAGCGGGCCGGGGCAGGGGGCGGATTGCCGCCGAAAACAGTACAATTGGGAGGACACCCCCAGGAGGGCGCGGCTGGGCCGCGCCCTCTTGTTATTTTTCCCCCGATGGAGTATCCTATGGACAACAAGCTACACCGGGAGGTGCAATATGCACAAATACATTCTCATCCCCGATTCCTTCAAGGGCACCCTGTCCGCCCGGGACTTCTGCGCCGTGGCCCGGGAGGCCATCGGGCGGGCGGACCCCGGGGCACAGGTGCTCTCCATCCCCCTGGCCGACGGCGGCGAGGGTACGGTGGAGGCGTTTCTGGCGGCCTGCGGCGGCCAGCGGATCGAATGCCCCTGCACGGGCCCCTATGGCGGCACGGCGCCGGGGTTTTACGGCCTGCTGCCTGACGGAACCGCCGTTGTGGAGCTGGCAGCCGCCGCGGGACTGCCTCTGGCCGGAACGGACCTGCACCCGGCGGATGCCACCACCTACGGCGTGGGCCAGCTGCTGCTGCACGCCGCCCGCCATGGCGCCCGGCGTCTGCTGCTGGGCCTGGGCGGCAGCGCCACCAACGACGGCGGCTGCGGCGCCGCCGCTGCCCTGGGCGTGGAATTTTACGACAGCCGGGGCCGGACCTTTGTCCCTACCGGCGGCACACTGGGGGATATCCACCGCATTTCCGCCGAAAATCTGGAGCCGCTGCCGCCGGTGACGGTGCTGTGCGACGTGGACAACCCCCTGTGCGGCCCCCGGGGTGCTGCCGCCGTGTTCGGCCCCCAGAAGGGGGCGGACCCGGACATGGTGCAGCTGCTGGACGCGGGCCTGGCCCATCTGGCGGCGGTGCTGCGCCGGGACACGGGCCGGGACGTTCTGGACATGCCCGGCGGCGGCGCGGCAGGCGGCTTCGGCGCAGGGGCGGCGGTCCTTCTGAACGCCCGGCTGCGGCCGGGGGTGGAGATGCTGCTGGATGCGGCGGATTTCCCCCGTCTGGCGGCGGACGCGGACCTGATCATAACCGGCGAGGGCAGGCTGGACAGCCAGAGCCTGGGCGGCAAGGCCGTCATCGGCGTGGCCCGGCGGGCCCCGGAGCTGGGAGTTCCCTGCGCGGCCCTGGCCGGGGCGGTGGACGTCTCCGCCCTGCCCCGGGCCTATGAGCTGGGCCTCACCGCCGCCTTCCCCATCAATCCTCTGCCCTTGCCCTTTGAACAGGTGCGGGTTTCCTGCCGGGAAAATCTGTCCGCCGCAGTGGAGAATCTCATCCGTTTTTATTGCTCTGTCGCTCGGTGACTCCAACCAAAAACTTAACGCGAAAACTCCATTACTTTATTGATTCTTTATGCTTTTCTGCGATATTTTAGCGTGATATATGAAAAATCCGAGAAATCTGTAACACTTCACAAAATGTTCGTTAAAAATTCAGCGATTTGGCAATTGTAAACATTCTGTGACTGTTATAGAATTAACATAGACGGGTCCGCTGCGTATAGGGCGGCGGACCGGGAAACAAAACAGCGCGGTGCGCCGCGCCCCCAAATTAAGGAGAGTGAGTCTGTGTTCAAGAAATTCACCAACGGCTGCGTTCGCGTGGTCAATCGCTGGCTGCCGGATGCCTTCCTGTTCGCCATCATCCTGAGCATCATCGTTTTCATCGGCGCCATGTTTGCCACGGGAATGGGTCCGCTGAAGGTGCTCAACGCCTGGGGCGACGCAAAGGGCTTCTGGGGCCTGCTGGCGTTCTCCATGCAGATGGCCCTGGTTCTGGTATTCGGTTCCGCCATGGCTTCCGCCAAGCCCTGCAAAAAGGCCCTGCGGGCTGTGGCGGGTCTGTGCCACAACAATATGCAGGCCATCGTGGTCACCACCATGGTCTCCACCATCTGCTGCTGGCTGAACTGGGGCTTCGGCCTGGTGGTGGGCGCTCTGCTGGCCAAGGAAGTGGTCCGCCGGGTTCCCACCGTGGACTATCCTCTGCTGATCGCCTCCGCCTACTCCGGCTTCGTGATCTGGCACGCGGGTCTGTCCGGCTCCATCCCCCTGGACCTGGTGGCCGGCAAGGCCTTCGGTGAGGTGACCTATCAGGCCCCCATCACCGCCACCGTGTTCCACCCTGTGAACATCATCATGTGCGTCGTGATCCTGATCGCCATGCCCTTCATCAACTACGCCATGCATCCCGACAAGGCCCACACCGTCTGCATCGACCCCACCCTGCTGCAGGATGAGGAGGACAAGACCTACGAGATCAAGACCCCCGCTGACCGCATCGAGCACTCCAAGATCCTGTGGGTGATCCTGGTGGTGGCCGGGTTTGCCTACATCGTTTACTACTTCGTCCAGAACGGCTTCACCCTGGGCCTGAACATCGTGAACATGATCTTCCTGTTCCTGGGCATCCTGCTGCACGGTGACCTGCGCCGCTATGTGGACGCCATCTCCGACGCCGCCGGCGGCGCCGCCGGCATCCTGCTGCAGTTCCCCTTCTATGCCGGTATCATGGGCATGATGGTGGCTGCCAACGAGCAGGGCGTGTCTCTGGCCAGCGTTATCTCCCAGTTCTTCGTGAACATCTCCAACAGCATCACCTTCCCCATGCTGTCCTTCCTGGCGGCCGGTATCGTGAACTTCTTCGTTCCCTCCGGCGGCGGCCAGTGGGCCGTTCAGGGTCCCATCATGATGCCCGCCGGTGCCAACCTGGGCATCGACGCCGGCCGCACCGCCATGGCCATTGCCTGGGGCGACCAGTGGACCAACATGATCCAGCCCTTCTGGGCTCTGCCTGCTCTGGGCATTGCCAAGCTGTCTGCCCGGGATATCATGGGCTATCTGGTCATCGTTCTGCTGTTCACCGGCGTGGTGGCCTGCCTGGGCTTCCTGGCCTGGGGCCTGTGGTTCTGATTTACCCGATCCACCAATTGAGAAGAGGCGCTGCCGCGGCAGCGCCTCTTTTTTTTCCGTATTCGCGTTACTCCCGATAGATGGCGGCGTCAAAGTCCCGCACCAGCTCCTGGCGCTTGGTGTCCATGACCTTCACCAGGTTGAACTCCTCAAAGGCCAGCCGCATGGCGAAGTCCTTGGCCTCCTGGATGTCATCGGTCTCGAAAAAGGGGAAGAAATTGGTCCCCGGAACGTTTTCCTTTTTCAGCAAAACCTGAAAGCGCATGGTGTGCATCCTCCTGCATATGTGGTGTACCTTTTAGTATACCCCCGCCGGGGGCAAAACGCAACGGCGCGTTTCGCCCAAAATCCCGCCCCGAAAACCGGCAAATTTGCCGGAGGGGAAAATGCAAAAAGGCCTTTTCTCTCCGGGCTCGGTCGTGTATAATAGTTAGGTTGAAGCAATTACCGGAAAGAGGGAGCACATATGAAAATCGGTTTTGATAACGACAAATACCTGGCCCTCCAGGCCCAGCACATCCGGGCCCGGCGGGAGCAATTCGGCGACAAGCTGTATATCGAGTTCGGCGGCAAGCTGTTCGACGATTACCACGCCTCCCGGGTGCTGCCGGGGTTCCAGCCGGACAGCAAGATCCGGATGCTGGCCTCCATCCGGGACGAGGTGGAGATCGTGGTGGCCATCTGCGCCGGAGACATCGAAAAGAAGAAGATCCGCGGCGACCTGGGCATCGGCTATGACGAGGACGTGCTGCGGCTGATGGACGTGTTCCGGGGCCTGGGGTTCTATGTGGGTTCCGTGGTCATCACTCAGTACGCCGGGCAGCCGGCGGCGGACGCCTTCATCAAGCGGCTGACGGCCCTGGGCGTCCGGAGCTATCGCCACTATCCCATTGCCGGATACCCCTCGGACGTGGCCCACATCGTGTCCGACGACGGCCTGGGCAAAAACGACTATATCGAAACCACTCGCCCCATCGTGGTGGTGACGGCTCCCGGCCCCGGCAGCGGCAAAATGGCCACCTGCCTGAGCCAGCTGTATCACGAGAACAAGCGGGGCGTCCGGGCGGGCTACGCCAAGTATGAGACCTTCCCCATCTGGAACCTGCCTTTGAAGCACCCGGTGAACCTGGCCTATGAGGCGGCCACGGCGGACCTGAACGACGTGAACATGATCGACCCCTTCCACCTGGAGGCCTACGGCAAGACCACCGTGAACTACAACCGGGATGTGGAGATTTTCCCGGTGCTCAACGCCATGTTCCAGCGGATCCAGGGCACGTCCCCCTATCAGTCCCCCACGGACATGGGCGTGAACATGGCGGGCTTTGCCATCGTGGACGATGCGGTATGCCAAGAGGCCTCTCGGATGGAGATCCTCCGCCGGTACTATGCCGGAATGGTGGACCGGGTCCGGGGCAAGTGCGACGACGATGTGGTGCGCAAGCTGGAGATCATCATGCAGCAGGCCGGGGTCACGCCGGATATTTGCCCCGCCGTGGCGGCCTGCCTGAAAAAGGCGGAGGAGACCGCCGCCCCTGCCGGGGCCATGGTCCTGCCGGACGGCCGGGTGGTCACCGGAAAGAACAGCTCCCTGCTGGGACCCTCGGCGGCGCTGCTGCTGAACGCCATCAAGGCTCTGGCCGGTATCGACAAGGAGCTGGACCTGCTGCCGTCGTCCATCATCGCCCCCATCAGCGACATGAAGATTTCCCACCTGGGCCACCGGAACCCCCGGCTGCACTCCGACGAGGTGCTTATCGCCCTGTCCATCTCCGCCGTCACCAACCCCCTGGCGGAGCGGGTGCTGAAGAAGCTGGACGACCTCCGGGGCTGCGACGCCCACTTCTCCGTGATTATCTCCGAGGAGGACGAGAAGCTGTATAAGCGCCTGGGCATCCACGTCAGCTGCGAGCCCCGGTACGAGGTTAAGAAGCTGTATCACAAGTGAAAAAACCGGGACGGACAGGCTCCGTCCCGGTTTTTCCCCGGAAGAAAGGAGTACTTTATGCCCACCATTGCTGAAATTCTGGCCCGGGAGCTGGACAAGCCCCTGGCCCATGTGCAGAACGTCATCGACCTGTTGGACCAGGGCAATACCATCCCCTTCATCGCCCGCTACCGCAAGGAGCTGCACGGCAGCATGGACGACACCGCCCTGCGGACCCTGGAGGACCGGCTGAGCTATCTGCGGAACCTGGACCAGCGCCGCCAGGAGGTGAAAAACGCCATCGACGGCCAGGGGAAGCTCACCGACGAGCTGTCCGCCGCCATCGACAGCGCCGCCACCCTGGCGGAGGTGGAGGACCTGTACCGCCCCTATAAGCAGAAGCGCCGCACCCGGGCCACGGTGGCCCGGGAGAAGGGCCTGGAGCCCCTGGCCCTTCTGCTGCTGGACCAGGGCCGGGACTGCCCGGCTCCGGAGGAGGCCGCCCGGGACTATGTGGACCCGGAGAAGGGCGTGGAGACCGTGGTCGACGCCCTCCAGGGGGCCAACGACATCGTAGCAGAGCTGCTGTCGGACGATGCCGCCATCCGCAAGACCCTGCGGGAGCTGCTGCAGCGCCAGGGCCGCCTGCGCAGCCAGGCCGCCACGGAGGAGGACACCGTTTACCGGCTGTATTACGACTTTGACCAGCCCATCGCCAAGCTGGCCGGGCACCAGGTCCTGGCCATCAACCGGGGCGAGAAGGAGGGCGTCCTCTCCGTCACCGTGCTGCTGGACCGGGAGCTGGGTCTGATGACTCTGCGCCGGGCGGTGGTGCGACCCGGGTCCCGGGCTATGGAGTTTATCAAGGCCGCCTGTGAGGATGCCTATGACCGGCTGATCTACCCCTCCCTGGAGCGGGAGGCCCGGTCCGACCTGACTGACGCCGCCTGCGAGGGGGCCATCGCCAACTTTGGCCTGAACCTGAAGCCCCTGCTGATGCAGCCCCCGGTAAAGGGCCACGTCACCATGGGCCTGGACCCCGGCTATGCCCACGGCTGCAAGGTGGCGGTCATCGACGGCACCGGCCGGGTGCTGGACACCGCCGTGGTGTATCCCACCTACGGCCCCCGCCAGAAGCAGGAGGCCATCGACCGGCTGTCCCGTCTGGTCCGCCGCCACGGCGTCACCCACATCGCCATCGGCAACGGCACCGCCAGCCGGGAGACGGAGCAGATGGCGGTGGAGCTGATCCGGCAGCTGGGCGGCGGCGTCAGCTATATGATGGTCAACGAGGCCGGGGCCTCCGTATACTCCGCCAGCAAGCTGGCGGCGGAGGAGTTTCCGGAGTATGACGTGAACCTCCGCAGCGCCGTGTCCATCGCCCGGCGGATGCAGGACCCCCTGGCCGAGCTGGTGAAGATCGACCCCAAGGCCATCGGCGTGGGCCAGTATCAGCACGATATGCCCCAGAAGCGGCTGGACGAGACGCTGTCCGGGGTGGTGGAGGACTGCGTCAACGCCGTGGGCGTGGACGTGAACACCGCCTCCGCCAGCCTGCTGGGCCGGGTGTCCGGCCTGAACGCCGCCACCGCCAAAAATATCGTGAAATACCGGGAGGAAAACGGCGCCTTCACCGGCCGCCGTCAGCTTCTGAAGGTGCCCAAGCTGGGGCCCAAGGCCTTCCAGCAGTCGGCGGGCTTCCTGCGGGTGCCGGAGAGCAAGTCTGTGCTGGACAACACCGGCGTCCATCCGGAGAGCTACGCCGCCGCGGAGGGACTGCTGGCCCTGTGCGGCTATACGCTGGCGGACGTGTCCGCCGGGAGGCTGGTGGCCCTGCCGGAAAAGGTCAAGGCCCTGGGGGAGGAAAACGTTGCCTGTCAGCTGGACATCGGCGTGCCCACCCTGCGGGACGTGGCGGCGGAGCTGGCCAAGCCCGGCCGGGACGTCCGGGACGACCTGCCTGCCCCCATTCTGCGGACGGACGTGCTGGAGATCAAGGACCTGGCCCCCGGCATGGTGCTGACGGGCACCGTCCGCAACGTGGTGGATTTCGGCGTGTTCGTGGACATCGGCGTCCACCAGGACGGCCTGGTGCATATCTCCCAGGTGTGCAACAGGTTCATCCGCCACCCCTCGGAGATCGTATCCGTGGGAGACGTGGTAAAGGTGACGGTCCTGGAGGTGGACGAAAAGAAGCGCCGCATCAGCCTGTCCATGAAGCAGGCGCCAAAGCAGTAATATAAAGCAGCAGGGCCGCCCTCCCGGGCGGCCCTGCTCAGCTTGCAAGCCTTTTTGGACAAGCTTTTAATAGCCCCGCTTCCGGTCCACCCGGTGCTCCAGGGGACGGCCGGCGGCGTAGTTTTCCAGATCCCGGCAGAACATATCCACGTTGATGTCGCAGGTGTAGCCCAGGGACATATTCCCCGAAATGTGGGGCGTCAGCAGCAGGTTCCGGGTGCTCCACAGGGGGTGCTCCTTGGGCAGCGGCTCCGGCACCACCACGTCCAGGGCCGCCCCGGCGATGCGCCCGGCGTTCAGGGCCTCCATCAGGGCCTCCTGGTCGATGGCGGTGCCCCGGCCCACGTTCACCACAATGGCGTCCCGGGGCAGCAGGGCAATGCGCTCCCGGCTGAGGATGCCTACGGTGTCCGCCACCGACGGCAGAGCCATCACCAGGATCTCCGTCTCCGGCAGCACCTGGTCCAGCTGCTCCTGGGGCAGCATCCGGTCATAGGCGGGGTCCGGGTTCCGGCCGCTGCGGGACACGCCGCAGATGTGTCCCGCTCCCAGGGCCTTGGCCCGCCGGGCGAAATTGGTGCCGATGTCCCCGGCCCCCAGCACCGTGATGCGGCTGCCGTAAATGGACCGCATAGGCAGCTCCGACACCCATTCCCGCCGCCGGACGATGTCCTGGAACTCCGGCATCCGCCGCAGCAGCATCAGCGTCACCATGAGGATGTGCTCGCTGATGGTGAGGCCGTAGGCTCCGGAGGAGTTGGACAGCACCACGTCGGGGCTGGCGTACAGGCTGTCGTCGGACAGCTGGTCCACCCCGGCGAAGCCGCAGCAATACCACTTCAGCCCCGTGGCCCGCTTCAGGTCCTGGGGATTGCACCAGCCGTAAATGATCTCATACTGCTCCAGACCCTGGGCCGGGGCCGCGCCCCGCCCGTAAAAATCCACCGCAAAGCCGCACTTTTCCGCCGTATCCAGCACCTTTTTCCGGCGCTCCGGCGTCAGGAAGTCCTCCATTACCGCGATTTTTCTCATTTGCCGTATACCTCCCATATTTTTTCCGCGCAGCGCATGCCGTCTGCGGCGGCGGACAGGATGCCTCCGGCATAGCCCGCCCCCTCGCCGCAGGGGTACAGCCCCCGGACATTGCACTGACCGCTGTTGTCTCGTATGATCCGCACCGGCGACGACGACCGGGTCTCCACCGCCGTCAGCACGGCGTCCCCCTGGGCATAGCCCCGGACCTTTCCGTCCAGCATCGGCAGCGCCAGGGCCAGGGTTTCCCACACAAACTCCGGCAGACACTGCCGCAGGTCCGTCCACCGGACCCCGGGCCGATAGCTGGGGATCACCCGTCCCGGCCCCGTGGAGGGCCGCCCGGCCAGAAAATCCTCCACCCGCTGGCAGGGAGCCGCATAGCCCCCGCCGCCCAGGCGGAAGGCCGCCTCCTCCAGCCGCCGCTGGAAGGCGATGCCCGCCAGGGGATGGCTGCTGCCGAAGTCCGCCGGGGTCACGTTCACCAGCAGGCCGCCGTTGATGTTCTCCCGGTCCCGGGCATATTCGCTCATGCCGTTGGTCACCACCCGGCCCTCCTCCGACGCGGCGGCCACCACCTGCCCCCCGGGGCAGACGCAGAAGGAGAAGGCGCTGCGCCCGTTTTCCGGGTGGCACGACAGCTTATAGCCGGCGGCGGGCAGGCACGGGTGCCCGGCGAACCTCCGGTACTGCGCCGCGTCCATATCCGCCTGCCGGTGCTCGATGCGCACCCCCACAGCAAAGGGCTTCTGCTCCATCCGCACCCCGGCGGCGTGGAGCATTTCAAAGGTATCCCGGGCGCTGTGGCCCAGGGCCAGCACCGCCTGCCTGGCTGGCAGCACATAGCTCCCCTCCGGCGACGACACCTCCAGCCCCTCCAAGGCTCCGTCCCGGACCCGCAGTCCGGTGACCCGGTGGCCGAACCGCACCTGAGCCCCCAGGTCCAGCAGCTGCCGCCGCAGGTTCACCAGGGTCACATGGAGCATATCCGTCCCCACATGGGGCTTGGCGTCCGTGAGGATGCTCTCCGGCGCGCCGCAGGATACCAATTGCTCCAAAATCCACCGGTGCCGCCGGTCCCGGGTGCCGGTGTTCAGCTTCCCGTCGGAAAAGGCCCCGGCGCCGCCCTCGCCGAACTGTACGTTGGACTCCGGATCCAGCACCCCGGTGCGCCAGAAGGACGCCACGTCCCGCTGCCGGGTCACGGCGTCCTGTCCCCGCTCCAGCACGATGGGCCGCAGGCCGCACCGGGCCAGAACAAGGGCCGCGAACAGGCCCCCCGGACCGGCCCCGATGACCACCGGCGGCGTCTCGGGGGCCGCCAGGGTCTCCGGCAGCCGGTATAGCTCCGGCGTATACGGCGTTACCCGCCGGTCCCGGATCCGCCGCAGTGCGGCCTTCTCCTGCCGCAGGGTCACCGCCGCCGTATAGACAAAGTGCAGCTCCTCCCGGGCGTCGATGGCCCGGCGCAGCACCTGAAGGGACAGAATGTCCCCCTCCGGCACCCGCAGCAGCCGGGCGGCCTTGCCCCGCAGCAGCTGCTCATCCTGCCCCGGAGCCAGCTTCAGCCCCTCGATCCTGACCATGGGCTTCCGCCCCCTTTCTTCATAGAATGTTCAAATTTTTCCGCCGTTTCTTAAAGCTTCGCTTAAGGTTTCCGCGTATACTATAAACCATCGGAAGGAAAACCACAGCGGCGGCGGAGCATGATACCACATCATACCACATTCCGCCCCGCCCGACAATAGGAGGTTCACAGTTATGTATAGCGGTGTCAACGACGAGAACAATCAGGGCGCTTTCAACGATGAAAACAGCCTGTATCATTACAGTTATTCCAAGGACCGGGAGCCCCAGCCCGGACAGCCCGACCCCAGCCAGACCAGCTGGCAGCCGGCATCCCGGCCGGAGGATCCGGTCTCCCCGGAGGAGCCTGTGGACTACACCACCGGCACCTGCCAGGATGACCCCCAGCCCCCCAAGCCGGAAAAGGGCTCCTTCTGGAAAAAGACCGGTACCAAGGTCACGGCTCTGGTTCTGTGCTGCGCCCTGATCGGCGGCCTGTGCGGCTTCGGCGGCGCGTCCCTGGCCCGCCGGGGCGGCAAGGCCACCATTCAGGAGTCCGGCCGCACGGCTTCCGCCGTCAGCGTCAAATCCGTGGACGGCCAGACCCTGATGACCCCCGCCGAGGTGTACGCCTCCACGGTGAACAGCGTGGTGTCCATCAACTGCTCCGCCGTGTCCACCAACATCTTCGGCCAGAAGGTGGAGTCCGCTTCCTCCGGCAGCGGCTTCGTCATCACCCAGGACGGCTATATCGTCACCAACCAGCACGTGGTGTCCGGCGCCAGCAGCGTCAACGTCACCCTGTATAACGGCGATACCTATCCCGCCACTGTAGTGGGCGGCGACAGCGACTATGATGTGGCCGTGCTGAAGATCGAGGCCACCGGCCTCCAGGCCGTGACCCTGGGCAAGAGCGCCGACGTCAACGTGGGCGACACGGTGATGGCCATCGGCAATCCCCTGGGCGAGCTGACCTTCTCCATGAGCCAGGGCATCGTGTCCTGCTGCGACCGGGCCATCAACGTGGACGGCACCCCCTTCAACATGATCCAGGTGGACGCCTCCATCAACCCCGGCAACTCCGGCGGCCCCCTGATGAACCTGTACGGCGAGGTAGTGGGCATTGTGTCCGCCAAGTATTCCAGCTATTCCAACACCACGGTGGAGGGCATCGGCTTTGCCATCCCCATCAGCGATGTCCAGACCATCATCACCGACATCATGGAAAACGGCCAGGTCACCGATAAGGCCTACATGGCCATCAAGGCCGGCAGTATGACCGAGCAGATGGCTGCCCAGTACAACATCAACGTGACCCAGGGCGTGTTTGTCTACGCCGTGGAAAAGGGCGGCGCCGGGGAAAAGGCGGGCCTGCAGCTGGGCGACGTCATCACCAAGCTCAACGACACGGACATCACCTCCATGAGCGACCTGTCCATGGCCAAGAAGGGCTTCAAGGCCGGCGATACCGTCACCCTTACCGTGTGGCGCGGCGGCCAGGAGATCACCCTGAGCCTGACCTTCGACCAGCAGCCTCAGAACACCGGCACCGAGGACGATTCCTCCAACCAGAACCAGGGTCAGCAGGATTCCTACGGCGACCTGTACGACTACTTCTTCGGCCGGGGCAACGGCGGCCGCGGCAACTAATACGGCGTGACGGCTTCTTCGGAAGCATCACTGGATATATTTCGCATTTCCCTTTTACTCTCTCTTTCTTCTTTCATCTTTCTTCCTTTAAGCACCTCAGGGGTCCCGGATATCCGGGACCCCTGAGGTGCGATTTTTATTGGATTGTCGGGGATGGATCTCAGCGGCGTCCGCCGCCGAAG